>Ga0183100_1000027_pt2 | contig 276411 bp, 273 predicted proteins | sample Biomet2_FD_127789 | JGI IMG/M metagenome (GOLD analysis project Ga0183100, IMG submission 127789) | Microbial communities from bioreactor (seeded with anoxic lake sediment) at LBNL, California, USA - Biofuel metagenome 2 | ecosystem: Engineered > Bioreactor > Anaerobic > Unclassified ...
ATGAAAAAAGTCTTCGGTTTACTTGTTTCAGCATTCTTGGTATTGGGGTTAATGAGTACATCTGCATTTGCAGATGCAGCAAAAGGACAAAAGTACTATCTTAAGTATATGAAAGATGGTTCAGGAATGAATGGTGCGAAATTCGCAACACAACACACTCAAGCAGAGTGGAAAGCACTTTTTGATGGTAAAGCAGAAAAATTTGTTGCTGAGTATTCAAAAAAATATCCAGGGTTAGATGGCTTTCTAAAAGGCGATAAATTTGAGAAATTTATGCCAGATATTAGAGATTTCTGTATTGAGTTTGCAAGCGATAGCGGCAACGTTCCGTCTTGTTAATTCTTTCTAAAATATTTTACGCTTTTCAGATAAATAATAAAATTATCTGAAAAGCAATTATTAAAGTTAAATAATATTTACTTAAATAGTGCTACTATTCAGCTTTAAACCTCATTTTTTAAGAAAAGTAAAAATAATATTTACTTATTTCTTCTAATAATTAACTTTTTAAATTAAAATTTATTTTACTTTTGTTATGATGACTCCATATTTAAATTTTGGAAAGGAGAAATGATGAAAAAAGTCTTCGGTTTACTTGTTTCAGCATTCTTGGTATTGGGGTTAATGAGTACATCTGCATTTGCAGATGCAGCAAAAGGACAAAAGTACTATCTTAAGTATATGAAAGATGGTTCAGGAATGAATGGTGCGAAATTCGCAACACAACACACTCAAGCAGAGTGGAAAGCACTTTTTGATGGTAAAGCAGAAAAATTTGTTGCTGAGTATTCAAAAAAATATCCAGGGTTAGATGGCTTTCTAAAAGGCGATAAATTTGAGAAATTTATGCCAGATATTAGAGATTTCTGTGTTGAGTTTGCAAGCGATAGCGGCAACGTTCCGTCTTGCTAGTTGTGTAAAATAATTCTTACTTAAAAAGGTAAAAAAAAGATGAAGAAATTTATTGCTCCATTGCTCATAGGAGCTGCATTATCATCTTCAGCATTTGCTGCTGATGATTCACTCAAGCAAGAAGTTGAAGCGCTTAAAGCGCAAATGGCCGAGCTCCAAAGTGCTCAATCAAAAATCAATATAGATGCACTAAAAGCTCAAGTTTCTGAGATTAAAGCACATGATGCTGGAGATAATATTAAATGGAATGTTGATTTTAGAACGGCATATGATTATGTAGATTACAAAATTCAAGGTGCCGATAAACAAGATAACGGCGTTTGGACCAATAAACTTATTCTTGGTATGGGTGCACAGCCAGCAGACAATTTAGTATTTAAGGGGTCTTTAGCAGCATATAAAGCATTTGGTCAAACTAATATGAGTAGCACTAGTTATTTTCAAGGCTTTGACTGGTATGATTCTCAAAAACCGAATGATTCAAATATTCGTTTAAGAGAGGCCTATTTCTTATATACTGGTGATATGGGTGATGTCCATTATAGTGCTTCATTTGGTCGCCGTCCATCAGTTGACGGCTTCTTGGCAAATCTAAGAAATGATAATGAAAATCCAGCTTCACCAATTAGTCATAATATCAATATGGAATTTGATGGTGCTAGTTTTAAATTTGACTTTGATAAAGTTACTGGTATCTCAGGACTTTATGCTAAGTTGTGTTTAGGTAGAGGATTCTCAAATACGACTGGGGCATATTCAATGAATTTTAGTAGTATGGGCTTTAATCCAGGTTATGTTAATGATGATCAAACCCCAAATATGGATTTAGCTGGTTTAATTGTTCAATTCTTTGACAATGGCCAATATAAATTAATGGGTAATTACTTTGTTGCAAAAAATATGATGGATATGAATATTTATGGTATTGGCGGGATGTATATGACAGATCCAAGCAATCCATTTGGGTCGTTAACAGCAATGACTCCAATATATAACTTAAAAGATGTAGGTGATATGACAGGTGGTGCTTTATCCTTAGAAGTTAATGGTATTGGTGATGGTATCAGCGATTTCTTAGATGATAGTATTTTCTTCCTTTCTTATGCATTTAGCCAAACAGATCCTAACGGAAATTCTGCAAGAGGTATAATGGGTACTACAACATATCCGTATATGGCACTTGTTGATATGCCTGGTATGCTTGGGTCTACTGATAAAAAATTTGGTTCTTCAATTTATACAGGTATTCAAGTTCCAGGTATCATGAAAGGTCAAAGACTTGGTCTTGAATATAATCATGGTAGCAAATACTGGAGAAGCTTTACCTATGGGGAGGATACTCTAGCGGGATCTAAGCTTGCAGCACGTGGTAATGCATATGAACTCTACTATATTATGCCAGTTGTCGGTAAAAACTTGACGGCACAACTTAGCTATGTTTATATTGATTATGCTTATACTGGTAGTGATACTTTCTTTGGTTGGACAGGTACTCCAATGGATGTTGATTCAACACCAGGTGCAGTTAAAACAGCTCAAGATTTACGATTATCTTTAAGATACAGATATTAATCTGAGCTTCCTAGAGAGGTCTTATGGCCTCTCTTTTTTTATTCATTATAAACTTCTAGTTATCTTTTCTCACCCTATCATTGTCATCTATTGTAGATCAAAAAGTCAAAAAACAGTAAAAATATGCTAGTCTATTACAAGATAGAATCAAGGAGTGAGCATGCGATATATCATGATGGCTTTAGTGTTGCTTGTCTTTATAGGGTGCTCAAAACTGAGCAAAGAGAATTATGACAAGATTCAAGTGGGCATGAGTTACACTCAAGTAACTGATATTTTAGGAAAAGCAACGAAATGTGATTCACTTGCGGGTATGAGTGACTGTACTTGGGGTGATGAAAAACAGTATATCAAAGTGAAAATGGTTGCGGATAAAGTAATGTTTATGCACTCACAAGGCATTGAGTAATTAACAAAGGATTAACATAGATCATCTATACTTCCAAGCGAAATTAAGGAGTTATAGATGAACGTTATTCCTCGACATATATTAAGTGCGTTATTAACGGTTATGTTTGTAGTTGTTTCCATTACGGGTGTTATGATGTATTTCAAAATTCGTATGCTCTCCAGTGAGGCACTGCATATTTGGTTAGGTTTTGCCTTTGTCGCCATTTCTTGTGTGCACTTGCTCAAAAATTGGAATGGATTTATCACTTACTTTAAAAAACGCTCTACGCTAGTCTCTATCTTTTTTGGATTCTTCGTTATTACTGCAATTATCATTGCACCGTTATTGAACCCACAAGAAAAAGGTATTAATCCAAAAAGTAAAATTATTGGGACGATGATGAATGCACCACTTTCCAAAGTGGCGGCTTTTGTAGATTTAGATGAAGCGATGATGGTGAAAGTATTGGCAGATAAGCAAATCATTGCTTCTAGTAAGCAATCTGTTTCTGAAATTGCAAAAGCCAATGATAAAACAAACGATGATATTCTCAATATCGTTTTTACAGCGCCTAACGTGCCAGAATAGATCTTTACATGTAAAGATTTTTCCTTACATGTAAAGCTAAAATAAGGGCTATTTGTCCTCTTTTTTCATGGCTTCTTTAGCCCCTTTTACGGCACCATCCATCATATTCTTTGCTACTTCCCAAGCACGAAATCCTAATTTTTTCGCTTCTTGTGCAACTTGTTTAGCCGTGTCATTTTCAAATTCAAATTGTTTAAATGATTCTACTTTCGCAGAGGCTTTTTTCTCAAATTCATTAACATCTTTTTTGAGTGATTCGAGTTTTTTCTCAGCTCTATCTTTAAAGGTTTTTTCAAAGACTGAAGCTTCAGCTTTCAGTTGCTCTATACGTTCGCCAATAACCTCTTTTGCATCATTGGCAGCTCGTTTAATTTTGACGGTTGAACTAGTCATCTCTTTAATCATCTCTTTAACAAGACTAGCAGAGATTCCTTCACTTTGAGAAGCAAGAACCTCCAAGAGGGTAATAAACTGCTCATCAATGCGTACAAGGTCTTTACGAAGCTCTGAAAGGTCTGTTTCAAGGAGTCCTTCCATTGCATCGGTTGGTGCGTATTTAAGATCATTTTTAAACTTTTCAATTGCTTTCGTGATACCTTCTCTTACACCGTTGATAGAGCCGTCTAAAATATCTTTGGCGTGTCCTAGGTCTTCATCTGCAATTTCAATACTCGCGCCAATAATGGTACTTGAGATATTGATTATGCGCTGTTTTGTAAAATCACCTTCATGAATGGTTTGAAATGTAAGATTTTTAGTGATTTCACGAATCGTATCTGCAACATCACTGCCATTTTCAAGAGTTGTTAACAGTGCTTCCGCTGTTGTCTCTTTTAAAATTCCGAGCATTTCAATTCCACGAAGTTTCGTGTCATGTACAGCTGTCAAGGCATTTTGTTGTGTTTCAGGTTGCATAGATATGATATGTGCTTCTATGGTGTTAAAGGTATCTGCAAGTACTGTGCGAATTTGCTGCTTTTGTGTATAAATACTTTTTTCTAGCTGCTCTTTTTCATAGATGCTTTTATATAAAAATGCCTCTTTCTCGTGAGTTGTTGCTTTTAAAAGACCATCGATGACACTACTAATAGCACGAGATGTTTTAAGTCCCTCATCGTGTAATGCTTTGCAATAGAGCTCAAATAACTCTCCTATACGATTGTTGATATTGACTTCGTCCTTCAGACGTTGAATTTTTTTACGTGAAAGTTCAAAAGTAAGCTCACTAATGAGTTTATAAAGATCGGCATGCTCTTTATTCTCTTTGAGCGTGGCTAAAAAAATAGTGTAAGTTGATTCCATGGTAACCTCTCTTTTATAGTACGAATTTTATATGTTGATGTGCTTTGAGCATTTGAAAAAGCATTTTACGATCGTCAGCATTATGGACAAGTATGCGTAGGGTATAACTGGCGTAATTGCCTTTGTTACTATTTTGTGATTTTCGAATTTCATGTATACGATCTTCGAGTATCTCCTGCACTAAGGTTGTGACATTGTGTTCAGAACTTAGAACCAATTTATATTCCCAATGACAAGGGTAATCAAGCTGAAGTTCGGGTGTAGTTTCCACTTTTTCCTCCACTTTTGGATTCAAGACGAATATCATTCAGCACCATTGATTTATCAATGGCTTTAGACATATCATAAATAGTTAGAAGACCAATACTGACCCCCGTAAGGGCTTCCATTTCAACGCCTGTTTGTCCTTTGAGTTTTGCTGTGACTGTTAGTTTAAATCCTGGAAGTTTTGGAAGCTCTTCAACATCACAGTTCACGGAAGTAAGCATCAATGGATGGCACATAGGAATAAGATCACTGGTTTTTTTCGTTCCCATAATGGCAGCAATAACAGCCGTTTGAAGAACAGGTCCCTTCTTCGTTTGTTGCGAAATAATCATATCAAATGCGATTTGACTCATTGTAATTGTACCACTGGCAACAGCAACTCTAAAACTCTCTATTTTGTCGCTAACATCGACCATTTTCGGTCGATCTTTTTCATCTAAATGGGTTAGTTTCATCCGCCCCTCTTTATTTTTGATAGAGCTTTGTAAAAACTCTTGAAAACGTGCATTTAAATTTCTTGCTTTCGCAAGAAGTTTGATCTATTATAACACCATTTCTCTTAAGAGAGTGTGTGATAAGAGTGTGTCATTTCTTCTCATTGTTTGCAAAAACAATCGCCTCTCTGCTTAGAAATCTTGATTTTATGCTACAATGATTTTGCAAAGTCGTTCAGTGTTATCTTAAGGTTAACGAAAGTTACGGGCACAAGGTAACGTGAATGATCCAAAAATGAGGAGTACGGTAAATGAATATTTACGTGGGCAATGTAAAGTATGAGATGACGGGAGAACAACTTCAAGAGATGTTTTCAGCGTATGGTGAAGTATCAAGTGCAAGAATCATCAGTGATAGAGAGACTGGACGATCAAAAGGTTTCGGTTTTGTTGAAATGCCAAATGATTCAGAAGCAAAAGCTGCTATCGAAGCAACAAATGAAAAAGAGATCGGCGGAAGAACTTTAAAAGTTAATGAAGCTAGACCTAGAGAAGAGCGTCCAAGAAGATCTCCTAGAGACTTTAACTAACGCTTACATGTAAAGAAACCCCACATCGCTTTGTGGAGTTTCTTTTACGTTTAGTTATCGGGAAAGTGCAAAACCCAGACCGATACGATTACTTCGTTTATCATAGTCAATAAGACTTTCTGCGTAACCACTATACAGTTGTACATATCCAAATAAATCTTTTTCCCAAAGTGGGAATGTCCAATCAAACTGAGCAGCACCTCTGTTGTTTTCTGATTGTAGATTATTTCTTAAGAGCATTTTAAATGTCTGTTGTTTCCACGGATAAATAAGCTCAAGATCTGCAGAGCCAAGATAGTCATCTATATTTGGATTGTCATCTGTGGCACTATTTTCTGGAATACGATACCAAATACGTGGCGCAATGACTAAACCACCTGCTTGTAAAAATGTTTTAGCATATAAACGGTTCCAAGAGCGTGATTTTTCTCCGCCTTGTCCATTGGATTCATGCAAAACACCAAATTGGTAGGCTTTAATAAAACTGTCTTTATCAAAGTGAGGCATAATCATGAAGAGCTCAGGTTGATAGTTTGTTTCACGAAATGGTGCTGATTCTGCGGCTGTTTGCCACCATGATGTTTGGGTATAGGCAACAACAAAACTTTCATGTAAGCCTAAGAGGTTATCGGTCAAACCTTTTTGGAAACTTACTTGGAATTTTGTCTCTTGATGATCTCTGTTGTCATGGCTAACAGCATCATAGGTAATTGGTAAAAGATAGTTCATCTTATACGGAGCAATATCGAAGCTCTGCGTTACCATTTGTTGCACTGAACTTTTGGTTTCCGCATCATCATTGTACGGAGTTAAAAATGAGCTATACACGGTTTCTTTACGCTCTATTTTTTGAAGTTGTTCTGTTAAACCACTTTCAAGTGCTTTATTTTGTGTCGTTTTTGTTTCCAAACTTAAAATAGCAGCTTGTTTGTACCACAATAATGAGCGATCAGATTCGTGTTGAGCTTCATAGTATTTAGCCAATTCATAAGCAGCGTGTGCATCACCATGCGTTGCTTTTTCCTCCAGAACACTGGTGTCGCTCGCCAAAAGTGCCCAAGGAATTTGTGCTACAATAGCACAGAGAAGTATTTTTTTCACTCTTTACCTTTCAAAAGATAAAATTATAACGCAATAATGATGGATATGAAAATGAATCGTGTACAAAAAGGAAACATTGCAGGGATAATGGCCATAGTGTTATGGGCAACATTGGCACTTTTTACAGTTTTTACCAACCGTATTCCCCCTTTTGAATTGACATTTATTGCGTTTAGTATTGCCTTTACTTTGGGACTTTTGTTGTGGATTAAAGAGGGGAAAGGGATTGTTATTCACCTTAAATTACCGTGGAAAGTTTGGTTACTAGGTATTTACGGTCTCTTTGGCTACCACTTCTTCTATTTTTTAGCTCTCAAAAGTGCTCCTGCTTTGGAAGCCAATCTTATTAATTACCTTTGGCCTTTACTCATTGTACTCCTCAGTAGCTTCTTGCCACGTGAAAAATTGAAGTGGTTTCACTTTATGGGAGCATTCTTAGGCTTTTTGGGAGTCTTTATGCTCTTAGGTTTTGACAAAGAGATTGCTTTTTCTTCTCAACATGCACAAGGTTACATGTATGCTCTTTTCTGTGCGTTGATTTGGAGTAGCTACTCTGTACTCTCCCGCTACTTTGGTGCTATTCCCACACTGTCCGTTGGCGGTTTTTGTGGCGCAAGTGCACTACTCTCCCTTGTGGCACATCTCGTGTTTGAGCAGACCTATATTCCAAATACACAAGAGTTGTTAGCGGCAATTGGATTGGGGCTTGGACCTGTTGGTATCGCTTTTTTCGTATGGGATTATGGAATGAAGCAAGGTGATATCAAATTGATAGGCTCTCTCTCGTATGCGACACCGCTGCTTTCAACGCTGATGCTCGTTCTCTTTGGACGATCCGCTCCAAATAGTGCAATTTGGATTGCATGCTTTTTGATCGTCCTGGGCTCTGTCGTTTCGTCATTCTCTTTATTTGCGGGGATGTGGCAAAAAATTAGTACTCGTAATCGACCACTTTAGAGACAGCATCGAGTGATTTGATAAAGTGAATGACTTCTAGATGAATAGGGTGTGTTGCATAGGTTTGTAAGTCTTCTTTCGTTTCAAAATCACTAATCAAGGCAATATCAAACGCACGCTCTTCGGGTGAAAAATTGATACCCACTTCAAGATGTTTGACAAAAGCGAGCTTACCTTGCATACTCATGATGCGATCTTTCACCGCTTGTTTATTGGCTTCAGAATTATCAGGTAGTTTGAAAAATACAATATGTTTAACCATTTTTTCTCCTTAATTTTAAAATAATTATAGCGCATTCGTATGCCAAAAAGATGATGGTATTATGTGTGACATTTAACACTAATTTAACACTTTGGGAATAAACTCAACGATATTATTTAAAAGGAGAAAGGTATGCAAAAAAGCATATGGGCACTGTTTTTCACAATCATGTTAGCATTGGGATTGCATGCGGAAGAGTTCAATAAGATGGCAACGGGTGAACCTGAGTTAGTACAAAAAGGTGATGAAAAAGCGTATTGTCCCGTTTGTGGCATGAGTTTGAAAATGTTTTACAAAACATCACATAGTGCTATCTTAAAAGATGGTACGGCAAAACAATACTGTTCAATGCGTTGCCTTGCGGCAGATTGGAAGTCCATTGAGTCTCAAGTCAAGCAAATTGTTGTTACGGATGTCAAAAGTGAAAAACTGATCGATGTCAAAAGTGCATTTTATGTTGTAGGCTCCAAAGTTCCTGGAACGATGAGTATGGTCAGTAAGCTTGCTTTTGCCCATGAAGCCGATGCAAAAGCCTTTGCAGCTGAAAATGGTGGCGATGTGATGGGCTTTGATGCGGCGTTTGCAAAAGCGAAAGCTTCTTTGAATGATGATGTGGACGAATTTGTTAAGAAAAAGCAAAAAGGTGCATATCCAATGGGGGAGAAGATTTACAATGCAAAATGCCAAAAAGATCAAATCCATTTGCACGATTTTAATACCATTGCTGAACTCAAAGTTGGCTTGAAAAAAACACAGCTTTGTGGAGCGGTAAATGAACAAGAATTGCAAGCTATTTCACTTTATCTATGGGAAGTTGTACGCCTTGAAGCGCATGATCATACAACAACCATCCATGTGGAAAAAGATGAAAAGTGCCCCGTATGTGGCATGTTTGCCTATAAATATCCTAAATGGGCAGCTCGAATGAATTATGTTGAGAACGGTAAACAAATCAGCCATGCGTTTGATGGCGTAAAAGATATGTTGAAGTTCTATAAAGATCCCACAAAATGGGGAAATTATACGAAACATAAAGATACGGAGCTTAAGATCTTAGTGAGTGATTACTACACGGGGGAAGCCATTGATGGGCAGAAAGCATTTTATGTAGTTGGAAGCGATGCCATGGGTCCTATGGGCAAAGAATTTATTCCTTTTAAAACGTTCAAGAGTGCTCAAACCTTTATGAAAGATCACAAAGGTTTACAAGTGATCGAATTTTCTAAAATCGATGAAGCTTTAATTGAGGCACAAGAGAAATAGGTATTTACATTAGTGTGTGAGGTTGCTCGAAGATATAGCCTTGAAAAAGGTCAAAATCAAGCTCTCGGGCAGCTTCTACAACGGCTTTAGCGTTAAGCTGTGTCGCTACAATTTGGATATTTTTACTTTTACAGAATGCAACCATCGCTTTACATGTAAACTGAGCAGAAGCATCAAGAGCGAGATTTCGGATCAGTTCTCCATACACTTTGACGATGTCAATCATTCCCGTTTCAAACGTGCTAATGAGTTCCTCGTTATCCACATTATCCAAAGCAATGCTTAATCCCACCTCTTTGAGTTCGCGTATCGCATTTTGTAAAACATCAAGAGATGTTTTTTGATCGTATTGAATCTCTAAGACAATATCTTTGCCCGAAAAACACGTTTTTAGGAAGCTCAAATATTCAGGATTTACAATGTCTTCGGAAGAAAGGTTTAGCGCAAGGCGTAGATGTGTTTGATCACTTAGTTGTGCTACTTTGTTGGCAATGCTTTTAAAGAGAGCATCATAGAGGTTGCGCTCTTTTGCAATTTTTAAAAAGAGTTTGGGTGATTGTACGGTTTGATGATAAGCTAGGCGAAGAAGCGCTTCATAGTAAGAAGGTTGCTCATTGTGATCAACGATGGCTTGAAAATGAAGGACTATTTGCCCATTATCAATCGCACCTTTTATCATGGATTCGATAGCTTCTTCATTTTCATTCATGAGCATATTGGCAAATTCAGAATAGGTCACAAACGGTTGATTTTCAGCTTTGGCAACCAGAAGTGCTTTGTGTGCTTTTTCCAAAGGTTCATAGTGGTCAAAACTAATCCCTATATGCACTGCTAGATCAATATTCTGATTTTGGTAGGCATAGCTTAGGCGTTGAATCGTATCTCGGAGAGATAACGTAATGCACTCCATTTTTGAGAGTTCAAAGGGCGTGTCTAGCAGTAATATAAATTTATCATCTTTGATACGAAAAAGCTCCATTTCATGAGCTTTTGCAAAGCTTTGTAGTGTTAAAGAAAAGGCACACAAGACAAAATTTCCACCTTCGTCGCCAAAAGCAAGATTGATATTTTTAAACTGTTTAATATCGACCAAAAAGAGTTTGGGACTTTTACATGTAAGCAATTTGTCTTCAAAGGCGCTATGAGAAGAGACTTTGGTGAGGGCATCAATCATAAAAGCTCCTGTGCTTTGTTGTATTCTTCGGGATAGTTAAGATTTAAAAACAACGTATCATCTTCGAAAGGCACATAGTGGGTATTGCTTTGCTGCAATACAAGGCGTATTTTGTGCTCATTGTGTGAGAGTAATTCGCGAATCTTTTCTGTTATGGAAGGTGCATAGATCGCACAGAGTTGGTGTGACGAACACGGTGAAGTAGCAATAACTGCATCATGATGATCTAGTTGCTTATAAAGTTTTTCAAAGACTTCCGGTGTTACAAAAGGGGTATCAACACTGAGGATGCATACTGGTGTTTGGAAGTGTTCTAAAATTGAGAGGAGCGCAATGAGTGGCGAATGCTCACTATAACTGCTAATGTCTTCAATAAAAGAGGCTTCAAACTGAAATTTTGCACTGTTCTTTGCGCTGATATGTAAACTGGGAAAATAGGGTTTGAGCCTGTTTAGTTGGTACTCAGTCAGTGTTTTAAAATCACCAAAGGGAAGCAAGGCTTTATCGCTTCCCATACGTGAACTTTTCCCCCCAGCGACAATGACTAAAGGCAGTGGGATAAAAAGCATTAAAGAGTTCTTGGATCGGTAATTTTGCCCATAATCGCACTTGCAGCTGCTACAGCAGAGTTCGCAAGGTAAATCTCACTGGTACGAGCGCCCATACGTCCTACAAAGTTACGGTTGGTGGTGGAAACACAACGCTCGCCTTCGCCCAAAATTCCCATGTAGCCCCCTAAACACGCACCACAGGTTGGGTTACTAAAGACCGCTCCTGCTTCAACAAAAATCTCAACCAAACCCTCTTTTTGCGCTTGCAAGGAGATTTTCTGTGTTGCTGGTGTGATGATAAGGCGTGTTTTACGTGCGACTTTGCGACCTTTAAGAATCTTTGCAGCGATGCGTAAATCTTCCAAACGACCGTTGGTACAACTGCCGATAAAGACTTGATCGATGCTTAGATCATCTTTGACGGCTTCATTGATGGATTTGCCGTTTGATGGTAAAAATGGATACGCAATCACAGGATCAAGATTTGCCACGTCGATGTGAAGCTCTTGCATATAGGTAGCATCATTGTCTGAGTAAAAGAATTTTGGTTTACGTGCAAGATTTTTATCTTTCAAAAATGCTTTGGTAATGTCATCAACTGCGACGATACCACTTTTGGCACCCGCTTCGATTGCCATATTGCACAGTGAAAAACGATCATCCATGCTCAAATAACCAATCGTGTCACCTGTAAATTCAAGGGTACGGTACAATGCACCATCGACACCTAAAATACGAATGACTTCAAGGATAAGGTCTTTCCCATAGACATAAGGTTTGGGTTTTCCGCTAAAGACCACTTTGATGGATTCGGGTACTTTAAACCAGTTTTCACCAGTGATCATCGCAAACGCAAGGTCAGTAGAGCCCATACCCGTTGCAAAAGCGCCAAGTGCTCCATGCGTACAGGTGTGTGAATCTGCACCAATGATGACATCTCCTGGAACCACCAGCCCTTTTTCGGGTAAAAGCGCATGTTCAATACCCATGTCTTTTTCATCAAAATAGTGTTTAAGGTCATGTTTGTACGCAAATTCACGGCTGATTTTGGCTTGATTGGCACTGGCAATATCTTTGGCAGGAATGTAGTGATCCATGACGATGCTAAAACCATCTGGGTTTGCAAGCTTGGTCGCACCACTTTGCTCAAATGCACGAATCGAAATAGGTGTGGTAATGTCGTTGCCGATAACCATATCGATCTTACTTTTAATAATCTCGCCTGCTTTGACCGCATGACCCACGTGGTCGCTAAAAATCTTTTCAGTGATAGTTTGTCCCATGATACGCCTTTTGTTTACATGTAAAATAGGAATATTTTAGCAAAAAAAGGTTTAAGAAAAAAAAAGAGGAGAAGAGTTACCTTGGTGGTAGCCCTTCTATGAAAGAAATATGTGTCTATAAAGTGCTAGAAATGATTATCTACCGCAACCACAACCACCGCTACCGCATGAGCTTGAATCATCATTTTTTGAGGTATCGATAGAAAATGGAAGGTACGCTGGGCAAAAGCGAATCAGTGCTGTTCCTAATAAAACGACACCAATTAACCCAAACCAACTGCTATAGATCACTCCTACAATAATGATAGCAATACCTGCAATCGCGCGAATCATCTTGTCTGTTTTTCCTACATTGCATTTCATGTTAAATCCTTTATTTTGATTTTGGTTATTATAAAACAAAAAAGCTTTATTTGTCAGTAACATACGTTACAAATCTATGACAAAATTTCTATTTCTTTACGATGGAGACGAATGAGATTTTGTTTTTCGAGGTCTTTAAGTACGCGACTTACTACAACACGTGACGTCCCTAATGCCTCTGCAATCTCTTCATGGGTTGCTTGTACGAGGTTTGAATGATGTGTTCTGAGCCATTCAAGAATGCGGCTATCGAGTTTTTTAAATTTTATGTCTTGAATAAGTGTCGCAAGCGCATCAAGTTTGATCGTAAAGAGTGAAAAAACATAGTTGAGGTATGTAGGGGATTGGTGCATTAGATGCTTAACGACCTCTTCACTGACCATCCACCCTTCAACATCGCTCAAGCTTTGTGCTGTGCCAATGGCGGGTGTTTGAGAGATCGTGCTTGAAGTGTTAATGACGCATTGTTCTCCCTCTTTGAGTGCATATAAAGGGATTTTTTTATCATTTTCACCATATATATAAAGTTCTATTTCACCTTTGCCTAAAAGTAAAATATCTTTACAAATATCTTCTTGATAAAAAAGTATGGTATTTTTAGGGATGGAAACGCGTTTTGCATGGCGCATAAGATATTCAAATTCTTCGTGGCTTAAGGCTTTGGCAAATTCAAACTCGTTCAAACTCAGCATTATTTACCTTTACATGTAAGAATGCTTTATTGTACAAAAATTTTACCCAAAATGCTCAAAATCATAATCTAATGGAATGGACTATGCGAACCCTTTGTAGTGTGCTAAAAAGCGTTTAAGACCCTCGGTTGCAAAACGTGCTTCGCTCCAAGGTTTGGGGTCGATAATATCAAAATATTTCTCTTTTAAAACATACACACAGGCTTGAATGGGCTCATTTTTGACTAGGAGTTCTACTTCCGTGCGTTCATAATACTCGCCTTCAAATGCATCTAAAATAGCCATGTCTTCTTCATTGATGTCGTAATAAACGACTCCTTCCACAAGTTCATTGGCTTTAAAAATAACGGGGTATTCATCTCCTTTGACAGAACGTCTTGCATAGCCTGCCAAGCTTGCTTGTTGTGAGAGATAATTTCCTTTGATGAGTCTATTCCAGACGTCTTCAAACATTAATGATCCATATGTGAAAAGATGTGCCATACGCTACTCCTTGATTGAAAATGATACCACGTTTTGTCACCGCTAGGTTGCTCAAAAATTATGCAAAGAGGGTATAATAATAAGAAATCATCCAAGGTTTCTTAATGTTTACATGTAAAACAACCAACATGCATGAAGATTTTTGTGCCCTGACGCATGCACTGGATTTAGAGCTAAATGCACGCTATGGCAAAGAGCAAGCGTTGTATGACAAACACAATGTGATTGACCCAATAGAGACAGCATTAATCGGTTATGAAGAGGATATTCCCGTTGCCTGCGGATGTTTTAAAAAGATTGATGCTAAAACGGTTGAGATCAAACGCATGTTTGTACAGCCTGCGCATCGCAGACGCGGATTTTCTTCACGTATTTTAGGTGAACTAGAGGTGTGGGCAAGGGAACTTGGGTTTTGTGAAGCGCGTTTGGAAACAGGAAAGGGGCAACCCGAAGCGATAGCGCTTTATACCAAAATGGGGTATGCGGTCATTCCCAATTATGGACCTTATGTGGGAATGGAAAATAGCGTCTGTATGCACAAAGCACTAAGGAGCTAGCATGGTACACTGCACTTTTTCTTCACCAGTGGGAATGTTATTGATCAGCGCAGATGCGAAAGGTATTTGTGGGCTTGATTTTGATGACAACGGCGAGATACTCAAAGACTCAAACCCTCACATTGAGCTTTTAAAACACGAATTGGAAGCGTACTTTTCAGGAAAACTCAAAACGTTTAGCGTGCCTTTGCACCCCAAAGGGACACTGTTTCAAGAGAGCGTTTGGAAGACGCTTCAAAGCATTCCTTACGGCGAGACCATTTCGTACAGCCGTGAAGCCGAACTGCTCCAGCATCCCAAAGCCACACGCGCGGTTGCCAATGCGAATGGCAAAAACAGAATTGCTATTGTAATTCCCTGCCACCGTGTGATCGCCAAAGATGGCGGTATTGGAGGGTATAGTGGGGGATTGTGGCGTAAAGAATATTTATTAGCATTGGAGCAGAAATATCGATGAAAGTAGTTTTAGCAATTGATTCATTTAAAGGATGTGCGAGTTCTCAGGAGCTCTCCGCGTGGATAGAAGAGGGTATCAAAGAGGTTTATACCGAGGCGGATGTGCATTCGTGTTATATTGCCGATGGTGGCGAGGGAATGCTCTCGGCGCTGATGCAAAATGTGAAAGGAAAGATCGTTACATGTAACGTGCATGACCCGTTGATGAATCCGATCAGCGCGCAGTATGGCATTTTGGAAGATGGCACCACCGCGGTCATTGAGATGGCACAAGCAGGTGGGCTTCCGCTCGTTCCCAAAGAAAAACGCAATCCACTTCTGACGACAACGTTTGGCGTAGGTGAACAGGTCAAAGATGCGATTGAAAAAGGATGTCGAAAGTTTATTGTCGGCATTGGCGGTAGTGCGACCAATGATGCCGCCCTTGGGATGCTTCAAGCACTGGGGTATCGATTTTTGGATGCATCTGGCAAAGAGCTTGGTTTGGGTGGCGCGATTTTAGAGAGTGTGCATCATATCGATGAAAGCCATGTTTTACCCGAGCTTAAAACCTGTGAATTTATTGTCGCGTGCGATGTCGATAACGTGATGTATGGACCAAGCGGTTCAGCGCATGTGTATGCTGCGCAAAAAGGAGCAGACGAGGCGATGATCGAACGCCTTGATGCAGGAATGAAACAATTTACGCAGGTTTTGAAAAACACACTAGATAAAGATGTCGCAATGAATGCAGGCTCAGGTGCAGCGGGTGGTATGGGTGGCGGTATGCAAGCCTTTTTAAATGCGACCCTTCGCTCTGGCATTGAGATTATTTTAGATCAGATCGGCTTTGATGACCATCTTAACAATGCAACGCTCGTGTTGACAGGAGAAGGACGCATCGATAGACAATCGTTGATGGGCAAAGTGCTCAGCGGCGTCTCAAAACGCTGTAAAAAAGCGGGTATTCCACTCATCGCCTTAGGTGGTGGCATTGCCGATGAACTTGAAGAGCATGAGGGTGTGGATGCCATTTTTTCAGTGATGCGCTACCCTATGAGTTTGGAAGAGGCGATGGAAAAAAATAGAGCTGAAAAACTAGTCAAACAGAGTGTAAAAGAGATATTTAGACTGATCAAATTAGTGAAAAAAAGAGACTTATGAAACACAGTGAACTGGTTTGCATCAATGATTATTTAAAGCAATACCGTAAAATTTCCTCGATTTACCGTGTGGATGACAGTGTTTTGCGCATTATTTTTGAAGCGGGAGAGCCACTGTTTATTGACCTTGGGCGTGGAGATTCGTATATGTTTTTTAAAGAAGATTTCAAACAAGCCAAGCGTTATACTGCACCTTTTGATGTTTTGCTTGCCAAGCGATTTTCCAATGCGAAGATCGAGTCGATGGAAGTAGAAGAGGGGAATCGCATCTGGCGCATAGGTGTGTTGGCGAGTTCGAGCTATAAGGCGATGCGTACAACGTTGCAGTTGGAGTTTACGGGGCGCAATACCAATGCGATCATTTTAGATGAAAACGAAGTGGTTTTAGAGGCAATGCGCCATATTGACGCGAGTGTTTCGTTTCGCAGTGTTAAAGTGGGTGAAGTATTGGAAAAATTGCCGCCCAAAGAGCTCAAAGAGAAGCCATTTGACCTAAACGTAACCTTGGAGGAGTATCTTAAAGATGCGTACGAAAAACGCTTACATGTAAAGCTTGAAGAGATCAAAAAACAGAAGATTGCGCAGGTGGTGAAAAAGATCACGAAGCTCTCCCAAGCAATTGATGCACTCGAAAATGAAGAAGAGTTGATGGTGAAAAGTGACGAGGCGCAAAAAGAGGCAACCTTAGTTTTGGCCTATTTGCACACCAATGCGATCAAAGGGTATCAAGAGAGCGTGACGTTGCAAGATTTTGAAGGGCATGATGTGACGATCAATCTGCCACAAGCACAAACGCCGCAAATGGCAGCGAATATGCTCTTTAGAAAGTCGAAGAAACTACGCCAAAAAGCACTCTCTGTGCATCGTCAGAAAGAAAACTTGGAAGAGAAACGACTCTTTTTGGAGCGAATGGTCGGTGTTATTAACGCGGCACATGATCCTGAAGAGATACACATTTTAGTGCCAAAGCAGCGCAAATCAAAGCAAAAAGGCGATGAGAGCAATCTGTATGAGACCTTTTTGTTAGAGGGGTATCGCATTTTGTTAGGTAAAAATGAAAAAGGCAACATTGCGCTTTTGCAAGAAGCAAAAAAAAATGATATATGGTTACATGTAAAAGATATACCTTCCTCTCATGTCATCATTTGCACTGAAAAACAGAGCGTTCCCGAATCGGTGCTTATTTTTGCCGCAAAACTCTGTGTGGAGTTCAGTCTCTCTCAAAAAGGCGGCTATTTGGTCGATTATACCAAACGTAAAAACGTGAAGCCTTTTGATGGAGCGAATGTTGCTTATGAAGAGTATCAAACGCTTAAAATATACAAAGAATAATTCTCTGGCTCGAAAGAGCCAAGCTTCAGTGCCCTCGTGGCTAACGTAGTTTTACGAGCTTTTGCTTGTGAAATGTATGCAAACAGGAGGCTTTTATGGCAAGTGTTGGTCCTATTGGAAATGTTGTTTATGCTAACCAAATGGTAACCGTGCAAGCGGCAAAACAGATGGACTATCAAAATAGTGTTCAGATGCAAAGTATGATAGCTGAAGCAATGCAGAATGAAAAAGAAGAGGTTGTTGAGGATGTAAGACCTGCTGAAGAGACCTATAAAATTGATCCTGAAAATGAGCATGAGCGCCAAAGAGGTGAAGAAGAAAATGGTGCGACAGAAGAGCAAATGAAGCAACAAGAGGAGATGAAAAAGCATCCTGAAGCCGAAGAAGAGGAAGTCCCTGCCGTACACGATGGTCATTTAGACGTTAAAGCTTAGCCTCACCTTGACTTTGCTATGATTGCCTCTTTAGACAACATCCTTAAAAGAGTCCCTATGAACTTTAAAGCACTCTACGAATCAAATAAGCAGCGCGTTTTCACGGGCTTTGTGATGCTCGCATTTGCTATAGTGGTCGCATTTTTAAACAACACACTCCTCACATGGCTCATTCTTGGTGCTATGTATTTACTCGCTTTTTATGAGGCGATGAACCTTTTTGATGTCAAAGACAATAAACTGTATGTGTATGCGGTATTTTTATGGTTGGCAGCATTTGTCTACCCCAACCCTGATGATCTGATCTATTTAGCATTGATTGGATTTTTGGCAGTTATGGCTTACACTAAAAATGTGAATTATAAACTTCTTGCACCTTTTTTATACCCTTCGGTTTCGATGCTATTTCTTTACGCTCTTTACCATGATTTTGGCATGTCCGTTTTGGTATGGCTTGTGATCGTCGTAGCCCTTACCGATACAGGTGCATATTGCGTAGGTAAAAGCATTGGTAAAACACCTTTTTCCCCAACTTCTCCCAATAAAACACTTGAAGGTGTTGTTGGTGGTGTGGTGATTGCTACCGTCGTGGGTGCGCTCTATGGCACGTTTTTGATTCCATTGTGGCTTTCGGCACTCATTGCCTTTGTGACCTCTGTGTCATCTGTATTTGGTGATCTTTTTGAGAGTTATCTCAAACGAGAAGCTGGGCTAAAAGACAGTGGTACGCTCTTCCCTGGGCATGGTGGAATGTTAGACAGACTCGATGGTTACCTTTTTGGTGGCGTGGTCATGGTCATCTTGCTTCGAGGGCTTGCGTAAGTGGTACTTTTAGGCTCAACAGGCTCCATTGGCGTCAATGCGCTGATCATTGCAAAACGTTTTGGTATTATGGTAGAAGCCCTAGTTGCGGGTAAAAATATTGCACTTCTTAATGAACAAATTAAAGAGCACCACCCCAAATACGTTGCCATTAGTGACGCAAATGATCGTAAATTGGTCAATCATACCAATGTATTTGTCGGTAAAGAGGGTATTTTAGAGCTCTTACAAAAAACACAGAGCTATTTGGTTGTCAATGCTTTGGTTGGATTTGTTGGGCTAGCTCCTAGCATTGAAGCATTGCGACTTGGAAAACGCTTAGCACTTGCCAATAAAGAATCTCTTGTCGTGGCAGGGCATCTGTTGGATACCTCTCATATTACCCCTATTGATAGTGAACATTTTGGGCTGTGGTATCTTTTAGGAAAACGCCCAGTTCGTGGCATGACGATTACTGCGAGTGGTGGCGCTTTTCGTGACACCCCCCTTGAAGAACTTGGAAAGATGTCTTTTCAGGATGCTCTCAAACATCCTAATTGGAGTATGGGCGCGAAGATAACCATTGATAGTGCGACCATGACCAATAAACTCTTTGAACTTTTAGAGGCTAAATGGCTTTTTGGTGTTGATAGACTTGATGCCATCATCGAACCAAAATCCCTAATACATGCCTTTATTAATTTTAAAGATGGTAGTACAACAGCTCATTTAGCGGTTGCAGATATGAAGTTACCGATTGCATTTGCCCTAGTTGGTGAAATCGAAGAGCCTATTTTGCCTTCTCTTGATCTTGCTTCTATTGGCTCCTTTTCGTTTCAAAAAATTGAAGCAGCACGTTATCCCATTTGGGAGATCAAAGACGACGTATTAGCCCATCCCACGCGAGGTGTTGTGATTAATGCCGCGAATGAAGTGGGTATTGCTAAATTTTTTAACCAAGAAATTAATATTTTAGAACTCGCAGAACGAACGATTAAAGCGTATCGACACTTTGAAGATGCGATTCCCAAAAGCTTGGATGAGGTCTTTGAAATTGATCGCGAAGTGAGACGTTACTGCTTATCCTTTTAACGGTACATGTAAAGATTTCCAAACAGAAAAATTCTCCATCAAGAGGTATTGATGTTACACAAAACAGATTACAATTTTAGGTTTAAGGACAGTATTATTGGGTTGCAGTTTTTATTTGTTGCTTTTGGTGCATTAGTTTTAGTGCCAATCTTGACAGGATTAGACCCCAATGTTGCGCTCTTCACCGCAGGTCTCGGAACGCTTTTGTTTCAACTCACCACACGCGAGCAGATCCCTCCTATTTTTTTAGCGTCATCTTTTTCGTTTATAGCGCCGATTATTTACGGGCTTAAAACATGGGGATTAGCGGGTACGCTGTGCGGGCTTGCGGCGGCAGGGTTATTCTATTTTTTCTTAAGTATTCTTGTTCGTATTAAAGGCTCAGACTTTTTGCATAAGATTTTTCCCGCAGTGGTCGTAGGCCCTGTTATTATGACGATTGGTTTGATTCTCTCTCCCGTAGCGGTGAATATGGCAATGGGAAAAACGGGTGATGGTGCGATTGTTTTAGTCCCGCTTCATCAAGCGATGATGGTTTCAATGTCAGCGCTGATCGTAACCCTTTTGGTAGCGCTTTTAGGCAAAGGTGTGTTGAAGTTACTGCCTATTTTATGTGGAATTATCGCTGGGTATACTGTTTCGCTTATTTTGGGCATTGTGAGTTTTGACTCGGTAGCCAAAGCGGCATGGTTTGCCATACCAAATTTTGTAACCCCTGAGTGGAATCTTGAAGCGATTCTTTACATTTTACCGATTGCTATTGCCCCAGCAGTTGAGCATGTGGGTGGTATTTTAACCATCAGCAATGTCACCAAAACCGATTATTTGAAAAAACCCGGTTTAAAAACGACTCTTTTAGGTGATGCGATTGCTACAACGGCGGCATCGATGCTAGGTGGCCCTCCAAATACAACCTATTCTGAAGTTACCGGTGCGGTTACGATTACCAAAGCATTCAATCCTGCCATTATGACCTGGGCAGCACTTTTTGCGATTATTTTAGCGTTTGTGGGAAAACTTGGCGGTCTTTTAGCCACGATTCCTGTTCCTGTTATGGGCGGGATTTTGCTACTTCTTTTTGGTATTATCGCTTCCATTGGTTTGGGAACGATGGTGAGAGAGCAAGTCGATATGAATGACCCTCGCAATATGATTATTGTCTCCATGATTTTGGTTTTAGCCATTGGTGGTATGGTGGTTGATATGGGGGGAGTTGCATTTAGCGGGATTGGTTTAGGTGCGATTGTGGGTATTGTACTCAATTTGGTGTTGCCTAAAGGGCATCATATTAGCGAACAATAAATAAGGAAAATAGATGGAGATGATTGAAAAATTGGTAGCGACGCTTTCAGGTATTGTTTGGGGTGCCCCAATGCTTGTATTGCTAGTAGGTACAGGTCTTTATTTGACAGTTATTTTACGGGGTATGCAGTTTTGGGCGTTGCCCCATGCGTTAAAACTTATTTTTCACAAAGAGAGTGATGGTGAAGGTGAAATCAGTCACTTTGCCGCCCTTATGACAGCCCTTGCTGCAACGGTAGGTATTGGTAACATTGTAGGCGTTGCTACAGCAATTACTCTGGGTGGCCCTGGAGCTGTTTTTTGGATGTGGATGACGGGACTTGTAGGAATGGCAACGAAATACTCTGAGGCAGTTCTCGCAGTGAAATACCGCCAAAAAGGACATCATCATGGCTTTAAAGGTGGTCCGATGTACTACCTTACGTATGGTCTTAATATGCCGAAACTGGGTATGGCTTTTGCTATTTTTACTGCCATTGCAGCATTTGGTATTGGTAATATGACACAAGCCAATGCCGTCGCTCAGATTTTAAGCAGTGAAATGGCCATTCCAACATGGGTAACAGGCGTGGTTCTTTTGACCCTAACAGCCGTGGTTATTTTGGGGGGGATTAAATCGATTGGTAACTTTACCTCATTTCTTGTCCCATTCATGATTTTGGCGTATGTCTCTGTTTCTTTGGTTATTTTAGCAATGAACCTTGATAAATTAGGCGATGCTTTTGGTCTTATTTTCCACTATGCCTTCAGCCCTATTGCTGCTGGTGGCGGATTTGTAGGTGCTACGATGGCAGCGGCTATTCGTTACGGTGTCGCACGTGGTGTATTTTCGAATGAGTCAGGTCTAGGTTCTGCGCCTATTGCGGCAGCGGCAGCCAAAACAAACGATCCCGTGCGTCAAGCCTTAGTCAGCATGACTCAAACATTTATTGATACTTTAGTGGTTTGTACGATGACAGCACTCATTATCTTAATCTCGCCATTTTGGCAACAAGGGGTCAGTCCAAGTGCACTGACAATGCAGAGCTTTCAGCTTCATTTAGGAACATTTGGCGGAATTGTAGTTGTGATTTCAACTGTTTTATTTGCCTATTCGACGATTTTGGGTTGGAGTTACTACGGTGAAAAGGCATTTGAGTACATCTTCGGTGAGCGATTTATTCGTTTATACCGTGTTTTGTTTATTGGAGGTGTGATGGTTGGCTCGATGCTGAAACTTGAGTTTGTCTGGAATTTTTCAGATCTTATGAATGGTATGATGGCAATTCCGAACCTTATAGCACTGCTGCTACTCTCTCGTGTCATTTCGGCTGAGAGTAAGCGTTATTTTGAGAGTCTCAAGTAAGGAAAAACAGGGTATGTTTCGCCTTTCGTTCGCATTTGCGGCTATTGCGGTTTTATCGCTTATTAATTTCTACAGTTACAAGCGTTTTCTCAAACGCTTGGATCTGTTTTTTAAGATTCAAGGTGTAATCAAATGGGCGATGATCGCGATCACCCTATGTGAAATATGTTACTTCTTAGTCCTTCGTTTGGACAACCTTGATCCCATTTTATACACACTCTTTTCGGCGATGATTGGTGTCTCCTTTATGTTATTTTGTGTGGCACTCCTTTACGATCTCTTTCATATTCCTTATGCCAAAATCCCTCATGATTACTCCAGACGATTGTTTATCAAAATGGTATTTGATGTCACGATGCTTATTCTTGCACTCTCGTACATCACCAAAGGCTTTCTCAATGGTATGAAAGCACCACGTATTAAAGAGGTGGATGTTTTCATCGATGGTTTGGAATCGGAGCTTAGCATTGTTCAGATTACGGATGTGCACATCGGTAAAACCCTTGGAAAGTCCTTTATGGATGATGTGGTGAAGCAAGTGAATGCTTTAGATGCGGACATGGTTGTCATTACTGGCGACTTGATCGATATGCCGGTCAATCAAATTGGCGACAAACTTGACTCCTTACGCGCCATTCAGAGTCGTTTGGGTGTTTACTATGTGCCGGGAAATCATGAGTATTTTTATGGGGTTCACAAAATTATGGAGTATGTGCACACTTTGGGTGTTCATGTTCTTTCCAATCGATCCATTGTTATCAACCATACAATCAACCTTGCGGGTGTGATGGATATGTCAGGTAAGCGTTTCGATTTTGAGCCGCCTGATCTAAAGCGTGCGCTTTTACATGTAAAGCCAGAATTGCCAACGATTTTACTCTCGCATCAACCTAAAATTGTCAAAGAGATGAGCGGTGAAAAGATTGATCTGATTCTCAGTGGTCACACACATGGAGGGCAGATTTTTCCTTTTGGTCTTTTGGTTCTCCTTGATCAACCTTATTTAAGCGGTCTGTATCAACATTCAAAGCACACACAAGTCTTTGTCAGTAATGGTGCTGGTTTTTGGGGGCCAGCAGTGCGTATTATGGCGCCGAGTGAAATCGTCAAAATTAATCTTAAAGTCAAAAAAGCATGAAACAGTTTCTTTTTCTTCTCGTGTTTACACTTCTTTTAGGTGGGTGCAGTGCCAAACAAGACTCTTTACATGTAATGCCAAGTGACGTCTCCGCGCTCACAACAGAACTGACACAGTTAAGCCCCGATGTTGACTACCAAGAAGCGCGTATGTTTGCCTATGAATCGTTGCTGTACCCTCAAATTTTAGCGGAACGTTATGGGCTTGTCTATCCACCAACGTTTCATAATTTTTTGATTAATACGGGGCTGAAAGATCGAGGTCTTTGCTATCAGTGGAGTGAAGATATGATCACCCATCTGAAAGGTTTAAAATACCAAAGTTTTGATTTGCGTTGGGGTGTGGCAAACAAGGGTGAATTTAATGAACACAATTCAGTCGTCGTTGTTGCGAAAGGTGCGCCATTTCGTACGGGTATTTTGATCGACCCGTGGCGCAATTCTGGCGTGCTTTACTGGGCAAAAATAGGGGACGATCCAGATTATAAATGGGTTGAAAATTTAGAGCGAAGTCGTTATTATGGGACGGTTGAACGCTAAGCTGTCTTTTGTAAGATAATGCGAATGACACTCGCCCGTCCGATATGTTTATCTCCTTCATTTAGGGTAACAACTTCTTGCGCCAGTTTCAAAATTTTGCAAGAGAGGTTTGTTACCGTATCTAGAATATCATTGACATCGTAGAGAAAAGTAAGATCTTTTGGTCCCCCACTCTCGAAATGGATTTGGCTTTCACTAAAAAATTCGGCAATAAAATAACCTTGAGGGGCAAGCGCTTCGACCGATTTTTCAAAAAGCATTTTTTGGTAGGGCTTGGCGAGATGTAGATAGGTGCAGATTACGGCATCATAGAGCGTGTCAGGTTGCCAATACTCCAAAAGTGTATGACGAATTTTGATAAAGACATAATGCTCTTTTGCACGTTTGCGTAGTTTGAAAAGTGCTACATCTGAAGCATCCAAAGCTTCGACTTCAAGGCCTTTATCGGCTAAGAAAATGGCATTACGCCCTTCTCCTTCACCCAAGCAAAGCACTTTTTTTGCTTGAAGCAAAAGGTCACTGTTCTCTTTAATAAAATTATTGGGTGCTTCACCGTAGATAAAATGGTTTGTTTGAAATTTTTCATTCCAAAATGCTTGCATCTGCACCCTTGTTTTTATCGTTATTATCAGTTTATTGTAACACAATTTAAATCAATGACATTCTTTTTTATTTTCGTTAAAATCTTTTCATCATACGAAGGAGTCACAATGAAATACCCTACTTTTTTTGATACGATAGAAACCATCACACTGTATGACCCTCTCTCGGAAGTGTTAGGTGCTTTTGAAAAGGGAGAAATTATTTTTAGTTATTTGGATATTGTCAAAAGTGCAGGGCATAGTTGTCCAACGATTGCAGGCGCTTACTTGATGGTAAGAGAAGGGCTTAAAGTGCTTTATCCTAACGCGATACCCGAGCGAGGTAGTATCAAAGTTTTCTTTAAAGAGGCGCAAAAGGAAGGAACAACAGGTGTCATTGCTAATGTCTTTTCACTGATAACAGGAGCAACTGATTCTTGGGGATTTAAAGGTTTAGGGGCTCATTACAAACGCACAGATTTGATGTTTTTTAATGCTCAAATACCTTTACATGTAAGAATGCAGCGCATGGATACGGGTAAATTTGTGGATGTCGCTTATAATCCTAGTGGTATTGAGGTTGACCCTCTGATGCAACCCTTAATGCAAAAGTTACTTACTGAAACACTCAATGCGGAAGAAAAAATGCTTTTTTCACGTTTGTGGCAGGCGAGGGTAGGCAAAATTTTAGAATATTTTGATAAAGTAATAACTATAAAATAACCCAACTGGAGTATGAATTGTTAAGCTTAAAAAAACAAAATATTACCAAATGGATTGTTTTTTTACCTGCCTTCGCAATTCTACTTACTTTTTCGATTACCTTGGCGATTATTATCTCCGCTGAGCGTGCTGAGTATTACAAATCACTTGAAAATACACGTGTTGCTTATGTGAAACGCTCTAAAGCTCAAGCACAAGAGCGCATTGATAAATTAATCGATTATATCAATGAAAATGAAAAATTTTTGATGAATGAAGCGAAAGACGAAGTTAAAAACATTGTCAATTTTGCCTATAAAAGCATTAATGATATTTACATTGAAAACCCCAACCTTCCACGAGATCAAATTTTAGAAAAAATTAAAAAAAAGTTAAGAGATACGCGCTTTTTTAACGATCTGAGCGGGTATTATGTCATTTTTGGTTTGGATGGAACGTGCATCATGCATGGTGCCAATAAAGAGTTAGAAGGAAAAAATTTTCTTGATGCACAAGATGCGGCAGGCAAATATTATATTAAAGAGGGAATTGAACGGCTTAAAAAAGAGGAAGCTTTTTCGCTGATTTATCCTTGGAAAAATCCTCAAGATGAAAAAGTTCGTAATAAAATAGGCTATGCTAGACAATTTGCTCCTTTAAATATCTATGTTGCCAGTGGGCGTTATGAAGATGAGCTGAGAGAGCGGATTAAAAAAGAGACTCAAAAACTGCTTCTCAATACGAAGTATGGCGAGTATGGCTATATCTTCGCGTATGATTATGATGGCAATACCATCTCACATGGCGATCATTCGCTGGTCGGTAAAAATAGACTGGACGTTGTCACCAACCATCAATTTATTATCAAAGATATTGTCGAAGGAGGTAAGCGTAATCCTGAAGGTTTTTTCATGAGTTATGTTGCCTCTTATCATCCTACGGCGCAAGATCGTAGCAAGGTCTCTTTTATTCGCGCAATTCCACAGTTTAGGTGGGTGATTGGCACAGGTGCATACTTGTATGAAGAAAATAATGCGATGTTAGAACAAGAACAGATCCTTAAAGACAAAATGCAATCAACGATTATTAACATGTTGGCAGTCTCGTTGATTATTATGCTTTTGGTCATGGGAATTATGTTTTTTATCTCAACAAAACTTCGTTCAGTTCTCGCACGTTATGAAAACCACTTACTTTTAAGTAACAAGCAAATTAGAGAACAAAAAATGGTTTTTGAAACGCTGTATCAAAAATCTGCCGATGGAATTTGGTTGTTGAAAGAGGGTGTTTTTGTAGACTGTAACGAAGCAATTATGAAGATGTTCAAAGCCAAAGACAAAAAAGAACTTATCAATGTGACTTTAGCAGATCTCTCACCAGAATTTCAGCCAGATGAACAGAGTTCTTATGAAAAAGCTCTTTGGATGAATGCATTGGCATCACAACAAAGTGTCCATAAATTTGAGTGGCAAGCGCGAGCATGTGATGGGAAGCTTTTTTGGATTAGTGTCATGATGACAACCATTCATATGGATAAAGGCATCATTCAACACTGCTCTGTACGTGATATTACCATTCGTAAAGCACTTGAAGACGAGAATAAAAACCAGAAAAAACTTTTAATTCATCAAGTGGAACACGATACTCTCACAGGACTTCCCAATCGTAATCTTTTACAAGATAGGCTCACTCAAGCGATCAAAAAAGCGAGTCGCGATGGTAAAGTTTTAGGTGTTATGTTTGTGGATATTGATAAATTTAAAAGTGTTAATGACTCTTTAGGCCACGATGCAGGTGATATCCTTTTAACAACGATTGCCACACGTATGAAAAGTAGTGTACGCGAGACAGATACGGTAGCACGATTAAGTGGTGATGAGTTTATTGTATTGCTTGATGGGTGTAAAGATGTGAGTGATATCTTTATTGCGATTAAGAAATTGGTTTCTGCCTTTCAAGAACCTTTCCTTTTGGGAAATGAGAGTTTTAAAATCACGATGAGTATTGGTGTGAGCGTTTATCCAAATGATGGTGAAGTCGTGAGTAAACTCCTCAAAAATGCTGATATCGCAATGTATAAAGCTAAATCAAAAGGGCGCAATCGTTATGTCTTTTTTGATCAAGAGATGAACCAAGAGACCAATGAACATCTGGAAATCGAAAAGAGCTTGCGTAAAGCACTGGATAAAAATGAGTTTGTGATTTTCTATCAGCCACAAATTAATCTTCAAAGTGAAAAAATTGTGGGTTTTGAAGCACTTATTCGTTGGAATCATCCAACACGAGGTTTGACGGCACCGGGATATTTTATCAATATTGCAGAAGAGAGCGAGCTCATCATTGAGATTGGAAATTGGGTGATTAAAGAGGTGATGCGTCAGATCAAAGTTTGGTATGACATGGGGCTTGATCCTGGAAAAACAGCGATTAATATTGCGGGAAAACAGCTGGAAGAGGCTGGATTAGTCGCTTTTATGATTCAAAGTTTACGCGAGAGTGGGTGTAAGCCTGAATGGATAGAAATGGAAATTGTTGAACGATTTATTATGAAAGATACTACCAAATCCATAGCACTGTTAAAACGGTTTCGAGAATTAGGGGTTGATATTTCGATTGATGATTTTGGAACGGGACACTCTTCGCTAGCGTATCTTAAACAACTCCCGATTACAAAGCTAAAAATCGATCAAAGTTTTGTTCAGAATTTAGAAGAGAGCGGGGAAGATCGTGCAATCGCTCGAACGATCATTGAGCTTGGGCGTGGTTTGGGGCTCAAAGTCTTAGCAGAGGGTGTTGAGACACAAGGACAAAAAGAGTTTATCTATAGCAGTGGATGTGAGTTAATGCAAGGTTATCTCTTTAGTAAGCCTATCGCCGCCGCAGATGCAGAGCTTTTATTAAAAAATCAAATGCACATGTTATAATCATAGCAGGAAACAATGAAACAGGGCAGAGTATGAAACGAAGATATTTTTTAGGATTAATGGGTGCAACGTTAGTAGGAAGTTTGGCACAGGCTGATGAGTTAAAACATCCCGATATTTGGCTTAAAGATGAGCAAAAGGTTATTTTTGACACTGTGATGAAAAAGCTTGATATGGTTGAGCGAACAGTTGGTTACGCTAACTTTAATCTCATCTCTTTTGATGAAACACTTAAGATTGCTAAAAATTATCCTAAAATAGGCGCCTTTACACCTGCTGAAATTGCTTACATTGAAGAAATTTTCTATACCGATCCTGTAATTTATGGTTTTTATGGGAAACGAACGGTTGAAGATTTGAGTCATAGTATTCCTGAAAAAGATGTCACTAAAATTGATGGTACAGGGCATTATGTCTACCGAGAGACTTCACAAGAGCTTTTAACGCGCTTAATGAAAGATATTGGGCCAACACTGATTTTAACATCGGGTGTTCGCAGTGTCATGAAGCAACTCAGCCTTCATATGGAAAAAATTAAAAATGAAAATGGCAATATTACCATTGCGACGCGTTCTTTAGTCCCTCCCGGATTTTCTTACCATTCAGTAGGTGATTTTGATGTGGGAAAACGTGGCTGGGGACGTCAAAATTTTACAGCTAATTTTGCACGTACGGAAGAGTTTTGGAATTTGCAAAAACTCTCTTACGTTTCGACACGCTATACCATTGGTAATGGAGATGGTGTTCGGTATGAGCCATGGCATGTGAAGATTGTATAGATGATCTTAAGCATTGAAAGTAGCTGTGATGATAGCTCGATTGCGATCACACGTTTAAGCGATAAAAAACTTCTTTTTCACAAAAAAATTTCACAAGACGCGGAACATGCTAAATACGGTGGTGTTGTACCCGAACTTGCGGCACGTCTTCACGCGGTAACGCTTCCCAAAATACTTGAAGAAGCACAGCCTTATTTTAGTGAACTAAAAGCCATTGCCGTAACCAATGAGCCAGGGCTTTCCGTTAGCTTGGTCGAAGGTGTCAGCATGGCAAAGGCACTCAGCGTTGCTCTTCATCTTCCACTACTGGGGATTAATCATCTCAAAGGGCATATCTGCTCCCTCTTTATCGAAGATGAAATACGTTTTCCGATGGATGTTTTATTGGTCTCAGGAGGACACACACAGCTTTTACATGTAAAGAGCTTAGAAGAAATAACATTGCTTGCAACAACGATGGATGACAGCTTTGGCGAGAGTTTTGACAAGGTAGGAAAAATGTTAGGACTTCCATATCCTGCTGGACCTCTTATCGAGGCGTATGCTTTAAAAGGCAATGCCAAACGATTTGATTTTACGATTCCTTTACAAGGCACTTCTACTTCGCTACTGGCCTTTAGTTATTCGGGTCTTAAAAACCAAGTGAGACTTTGCGTTGAAGCGCAAGAAAAGTTGGATGAACAGACCATCTGCGATATCTGTGCATCGTTTCAGCGTGTGGCCGTTGCGCATCTGATGCAAAAGATCAAAAAAGCGTATAAAGAGCGAAATGTAGAACACTTTGGTGTGGTGGGAGGGGCGAGTGCAAATCTCTATTTACGTGGCGAACTCGAAGCCTTTTGTGCTTCAAAAAAAGCGACACTGCATACTGCAAAAATGGAATTTTGCTCTGATAATGCCGCAATGATAGGTCGCTGTGCCGTGGAAGCCTATGCTAAAGGCACTTTTGTAAGCATAGTTGATTTAAAAGTACGCAGCACATCGAAAGATATTTTCTTTTAAAATCTTAACGTGGAAACGATCCGTTGTTGATGTCAATAACGGTGCCATTGATGTACTCAGGCGACTCCGTAGAAAGCCAAACAATGGTTTTAGCAATCTCTTCAGGCTGTGCAAATCGTTTTGAAATGACGGATTTTAAAAAAGCTTCTTGGCGTGCTTGGGGGATGGTGTTAAGCATATCCGTTGCAACGGGACTCGGTGCTACGGCATTAATGATGATTTTACCTTCAAATATTTTTGAAAAGCTCTTCGTGGCATTAATAAGTCCTGCTTTAGTGATGCCATACCAAATATCTGGATGCCCAATTTGCCCCGCAATAGAGGTATTGTTGACAATGCGACCACCTTTTTCAATCATGGTTTTTGCTACCTCTTCAATGAGCTTCACGGGCGCTTCAAGATTGACTTTAAGCATGGTATTAATGTGATCATTTGTGTAGTTTTGGTAAGGAATCGCATACATAATGCCAGCATTGTTGATGAGAATATCAATCGCTGGAAGTGAGGCAATGAGTGCAGCAATCGCATCGACTTGTACTAAATCAAAGGCAATGGTTTTAATTTTTGGGTGTGTTGATAGCTCAAAATTTTTAAAATCTCGTGCAAGGATAATGACATCATAGTCTAATGCTAAAAAAGCTTTTGTGACTTCAAGACCTATACCTTTGTTTCCACCTGTGACTAAAGCTGTTTTTTGCATCTATTTTCCTTTTTGATTGTTACAAAATAATAATCTCTTCTTCAAGTTTTACGCCAAAGCGTTTTAATACTTCTTCTTTGACGGCCGTTATAAGTGTGATGGCTTCTTCATACGTGCCATCTCCAAGATTGACTAAGAAGTTGGCATGGACATTGCTAAACATCATATTGCCAACACGTTTGCCTTTAAATTCCACCTCTTCAATAAGCTTTCCCGCAAAGTGCCCAACAGGATTTTTAAAACAGCTTCCTGCACTCGGTTCTTTGGGTTGATTGTCGCGCATTTTTTTGAACATCGCCAGCAGCTTTTCATCAAAACCTTTTTTACATGTAAAAGTTGCTTCATAGACAATACCCTCTATTTTTGCGAAGCGGTAGCCATGTTCTATCTGTGCTTTTTCGCTCCAGCCGTTTTCGGTTCGAATGGCGATGAGGTCATTGAAAATTTCCCACTCTTTTAGCCCCGCGTTCATAGCCACCATGCCACCCAGCGTTCCGGGGAGTTTTTGCATCAGCTCAAAACCCGCAAGATCATGCTTCTTGGCAAACGAGAGGATTTTGCCACTGGGTGTGGCACCTCCTATATGCAAAACATTTTCTTCTAAGCGTATAAAGTCAAAACACTTATCGAGCATGGCAAGTGGTTGAGGGGTGGAGCTGACAAGAAGGTTATTTGCGCCACCAATCAGGCGATAGTCTGAAGGCAACGGAATGATGGAATCAAGTAACAAAACATCCAATGTTGGACCAATCTTAATACTTGAATAAGTCGAAAAGTTAATCGATTTTGTCATTTAAAAAACAAAGGAAGGGATCATATCAATCATTCGCGTTGTAAACTCAATCATCATGTTCATCATCCATGGCATCGTAAAGATAGCGACAACGATGGTGACAAGGATCTTTGGAACAAAGCTCAGTGTGGATTCGTTGATTTGGGTAACCGCTTGGAAAATACTAATCGCAAGACCTGCTATGAGTCCCGAGAGGAGCATCGGCATGGAGAGATAAAGCGCTATTTTAAACGTTTCAACACCGAGTCCGATGAGTTTAGCTTCCATAAAATACCTCTCTAGCTATTTCGCAATGCTTCGTATTCTTTGGGAATAAGATAGTCACGCGCTTTGATTTGTTGGTCATAAAAACCGTGATTGTACCCAAGTTCAAAAAGTTTGTCGATTGCTTGGTATTGAATGTCGCTCATATCGATCGAATTTTCATTGGCATAGAGTCCCAAGTATTTTTTAAGTGTGGCTTGATCGACTCGTACGAGGTTTCGTTCCAATAGCATTTTGGAAAGAATTCCTTGATGGGTATGCGCAACATCTACGGCCTGAATGAGGGCATCTTCGCATGCAATCGCACGTAAAATTGGCATAGAACGACGCAAAGCCATGCCTCCTAGTGGTAAAGGAAGTTCTTCTTTGCAAAGCTCTCTCCAGATATCCCACAATTCTCGTTCAACCACAAGGGTATCACTAAAATTTAAAATGCTTTCGTGAATCAAAACACCCGCGTCCACTTCTCCATCAATAACGGCTTGTTCAATCTCTAAAAAATTTTTATAGATAATGCGCGCTTCAGGGTAGGCGATTTTAAATAAAAGAGCATTCGTTGTATGTGTGCCACTGAGAGCTACTTTAAAATTACGTTTGAGTTTGGTCTCTTTACGTTTTACAAGTTTGGGACCATATCCTTCACCAAAACTTACTGCTGTACGTAAAAGGGCATATTCATTGCGGATTTTAGGGTAGAGAGCAAAGCTAATAGCGGTGATATCATAGCTATTTTTGAGGGCTTCAAGATTGAGAGTTTCAATGTCGAGGGCGATGTTTTCAAAACTCAAACCTTGTGTGCTAACCCAGCCAAATTTGATGGCAAAATACATAAAAATATCATCAGCATCCGGTGAATGTGCTACAGTAATCGTTTTCAAAAGTATCCTTGGAAAATTTTAAATCATTTTAACATATTCCATATTGAAATATTTTGAACTGCTTTCAAAGAAATCGTATAGAATTGCTTCAAAGGGCTTTTTCAAGCTCGAAATGATAAAATATTAACACTATAAAAGAGGTAGTACAATGCAAATCGATGAAAATAAGAAAAAAGCACTTGATCTTGCGATCAAACAGATTGACAAAGCCTTTGGTAAAGGGGCACTGGTAAGACTAGGGGATAAAGTAGTTGAGCCCATGGCTTCAATTAGCACAGGCTCTATTGGACTTGATCTTGCACTGGGAATCGGTGGTATTCCACAAGGGCGTATTATTGAAATTTATGGACCTGAGAGTTCAGGAAAAACGACATTATCACTTCAAATCATTGCAGAATCGCAAGCTAATGGTGGCGTCTGTGCCTTTGTTGATGCAGAACATGCGCTTGATGTGAAATATGCTGGTAATCTAGGCGTTGACATTGAAAATCTTTTGGTTTCTCAACCTGATTTTGGTGAGCAGGCTCTTGATATTGTGGAGACATTGGCGCGTAGTGGTGCGGTAGATGTCATCGTTATTGACTCCGTAGCGGCATTGACACCAAAAAGCGAGATTGAAGGTGATATGGGCGATTCGCACATGGGCGTTCAAGCAAGACTCATGAGTCAAGCACTTCGTAAGTTAACGGCAGTCGTACATAAAATGAACACGACGGTTATTTTTATTAACCAAATCCGTATGAAAATTGGTACGATGGGGTATGGCTCTCCTGAAACGACTACAGGTGGTAATGCTTTGAAGTTTTATGCTTCAGTGCGTATTGATGTGCGAAAAATCGCGACACTGAAACAAGGCGAAGAGCAGATTGGTAACAGAGTTAAAGCAAAAGTCATTAAAAATAAAGTGGCACCTCCGTTTCGTCAAGCAGAGTTTGATATTATGTTCGGCGAAGGTATTTCGAAAGAGGGCGAGATCGTTGATTATGGTGTAAAACTAGATATCATCGATAAGAGCGGCGCTTGGTTTAGCTACAATGAGACAAAATTAGGGCAAGGTCGCGAGAATGTGAAAGCATTTTTAAAAGAGAACAAAGAAACATCGTTAGAAATTGAGGAAAAAATAAAACAAGCCATCAGTGGCAATGCAATGGTAATGGCATGTGGCGTTGATGATATAAAGGAAGATGAATGATCTATATTGAAGATATTGCGGCAGACGAAGTTTTAGATAGTAGAGGAAATCCAACCGTTCGGGCAAAAGTAACCTTAAGTGATGGCACTGTTGCAAGTGCAATTGTACCAAGTGGGGCAAGCACAGGTAAGCGTGAGGCATTAGAACTCAGAGATAGCGATAGTCGTTATATGGGCAAAGGCGTACTCAAAGCATGTGAAAACGTCAATACTGAAATTTCGGATGAGTTGATTGGGCTGAGTCCTTTCAATCAAGCATTTATTGATGAAACGATGTTAAAATTGGATGGTACCGAGAACTATGGTCGACTAGGAGCAAATGCGGTGCTTGGTGTTTCTATGGCTGTTGCACGTGCGGCTGCACTAAGTCTTGGCATTCCTCTTTATCGCTATCTTGGCGGTGCAAATGCAATGACGCTTCCAACACCGATGTTTAATATTATTAATGGTGGTAGCCATGCCAATAATAGCGTTGATTTTCAAGAATATATGATTATGCCTCTTAACTTTGAGAATTTTGGAGAGGCATTAAGATCTTGTGTGGAAGTGTATCACCAGTTGAAAAAAATCATTGCAGCTATGGGCGAAAGTACCGCACTTGGAGATGAGGGCGGTTTTGCGCCGAATTTGAAAGATAATGAAGAACCTATCAAAGTGATTATGCAAGCAATCGAAAAAGCGGGTTATAAACCGGGTGTTGATATTGGCATTGCATTAGATGTTGCCAGTAGCGAGCTTGTGGCTGATGGTGGTGGCTATAGACTTGAGTCTGAAAAAAGAACATTGAGTAGTGCAGAGCTTGTTGCTTATTATGAAAATCTTTGTGCAAAATACCCAATCGTTTCTATTGAAGATGGGTTAAGTGAAGATGACTGGGATGGGTGGAAACTTTTGACTGAAAAATTGGGCTCAAAAGTTCAATTGGTTGGCGACGATCTCTTTGTAACCAATAAAAAAATCTTAAGTGAAGGTATTGCAAAAGGTATTGGTAATGCTATTTTGATTAAACCAAATCAAATTGGTACTGTGACAGAGACAATGCAGACAGTACGCTTAGCTCAACGCAATAATTATAAATGTGTTATGAGCCATCGAAGTGGTGAAAGTGAAGATGCCTTTATTGCTGATTTTGCTGTAGCTCTGAATACAGGTGAAATCAAAACAGGTGCAACTGCCAGAGGTGAGCGAACCGCTAAGTACAACCGCTTATTAGAAATTGATAAAGAGTTAGAATTTGGCGAGTACATAGGGAAACAGCTCTTTATTAAATGAGTGAAGTTTTAGACGAATTTGAAGAAGAAACCGAAGAGAGTGGAAGCTCTGCTCTCTTTTATCTTAAGGTTTTATCTTTAGTTGTTCTTGTTGTAGGATTTGGTCTGTATATTGGTGATGTTCTCTTTGGTAAAAGTTCACTCGACGTGCTTTTAAATCTTCAAGCTGATAAAGACACCTTAACTGTAAAAATAAAAAATCTCAAAGAAGAGAATGCTGTATTGCAAAAAGAGTATTTTGAGTTACGGCAGTTGGACCCTGATAGATAAATTAAGGAGAACATATGCAGAAGATTCTTTGGTTTTTTCTATCTCTTGCAGTGATACTGGAGGCGAGAGAAAATCCTTTTGAGACAAATATGTCTCCTCAAGATGTTGGACAAACAACACAGATTAAAGAGGAGCGAACAGATTTTGTCAATGCTAGTTTAACCCTTCCCAGCAGTGCGCGGATTTTAAAAAGTGCTTCTGTTACTTTCCAAAACTTAGATGGATCTATTAGCGAAGAAGTTGTTGGGATTGAAAAAAATATTGATTGGCATCTCCCTCTTATCTTAAGCAATGCAAAGGCTGATACTAATGCCTCCTCTCCCATTGCGCTTCCTGTGAATGTTTCTGACTCTAAAAAAAGTGCTGAAAAAAAACTACCTGCCCCTAAAGCGGAAAAAATTGCAAGTCTCGTTACCCCGAATACAAATGTGGAGGGGAATACATTTAAATTGATAGATGACCTCTCTTTTTATATCAATCAGAATGAGGTTACTATTTTTACTAAAGATACTAAAGTGCGTGATTTTTTGATAGCAGATCCCTACAAAGTGGTTGTTGATTTCAAAAAAGTTAATTCTTATACTACGAGAACATTGGATTTTAAAAAAGCTCCTTTTGTTTCAGCAACCCTTGGTGATCATGATAATTTTTATAGGATTGCTATTTTGTTGGATGGTCATTACCGTTATGATATAGAAGCTTTTAAGGGTGGATATATTATTAAGTTGAAGTAAAAAGAGGCTTTACATGTAAGGGGAAATCCTTACATGTAAAGAGTGTTATATCTCGTATTTAGGTGTACGCTCAAGTGGTCCAAGGTAATGTTGACGAGGACGTGCAATTTTCATATCAGGCTGCTCTTTAAGCTCAAGCCATTGTGAAATCCAACCAGGTGTTCTACCAATAACAAAGATAACCGCAAACATCTCTTTTGGAATTTTAAGTGCTTGCAAGATAAGTCCTGAGTAAAAGTCAATATTTGGGTAGAGTTTACGTTTAATAAAGTATTCATCATTCAAAGCAATCTCTTCAATACGATGGGCAACTTCCATCAATTCACTATCAATCGAAAGCTCATTGACCAACTGTTTTTGAAGATTTTTCAAAATAGTTGCACGTGGATCGAAGTTTTTATACACTCTGTGACCAAAGCCCATCAATCTGAATGGATCATTAGGATCTTTTGCTTTGGCAATATATTTATCCACATTATCAACATTTCCAATAAGTTCAAGTTGACGAATAACCGATTCATTGGCTCCGCCATGTGCTCGTCCCCATAAAGCACCAATACCTGCTGAAATAGCCGCATAAGGGTGTGCATGCGTAGATGCAACAACGCGAACGGCAGTGGTAGAAGCATTTTGTTCGTGGTCTGCATGGAGTGTAAAGATGGTGTCAAGCGCCTTGACTTCGATTGGTTTAAGGTCAATGTGATGATGAGGATACCCTCTAATCATATAGAGAAAGTTTTCTGTGAACCCTTTATCTAAATCAGGGTAGATGATGGGTAGGCCTTGAGAATAACGATATGAAAAGGCAGCAATTGTTGGAATTTTAGCAACAATGCGGTGTGCCATCTCTTTTGCTTCTTCCGGTGAATCCATATCTAGGTGATCAAAGTAAAAGGTTGAGAGTGCTGAAACAGCTGCTGATAGAATTGCCATTGGATGTGCATTATCAGGAAAGGCATCAAAAAGTTTACGCATACTTTCATGAATAAAGGAACGTTTTTTGAGCTCCATTAAAAAGTTTTTATATTCATCTTTTGTAGGAAGCTCTTTGTGTAAGAGTAAAAAAGCAGTATCTAAGAATGATTTTTTGGTTGCAAGATACGCAATATCATAACCACGATACATCAACTTTCCAAGATCACCATCAATATATGTAATACGTGACCTACAGCTTGCTGTGGAGGTAAAACCACGATCTAAGGTAAACATACCTGTGCTACCATAGAATGTTGAAATATCAACAACATCAGGTCCTAGTGTTGACTTAAGGATCGGAAATTCATACTCTGTGCCCGTACGATTGTCGATAAGGGTAACTGACTCTTTACTCATACGCATCCTTTATTAAATAATAAAATATTATATCAAATTTTGTTTTGCCTGCTTAATAAATTGTAAGCATTATTATATTAGAGAGAAGAATAATATAAAAGTTAGTTTGAAAGTTTTAGGTAGAGCGTAGCAGTAAATCTGCTACGCATGACATGTTGTGGCAATCTCATAGCCCAAGCGTTCGATCATCTCACGATCACTTGCTGGGAGCTCACCCTTGGTGGTTAGATAATCTCCGATGACGATAGCATCAGCACCTGCTGCAAATATATCGCATTCTTTGCTTTTAAATGTTGTTTCACGTCCACCGGCTACCATCAGTCGTGTATTTGGGAGAGCCGTTCTTACTTCGGTAATAATTTCTAATGCTTCCTTTTCACTTAAAGGTGCAGCTTTCAGTGGCAGTGCAGGGTTTTGAATGTAAAAATTAAGAGGCATTGTATCTGGACTCAATGACTTAACACTTTGTATAAATGCAGTTCGCTCTTCTTGGCTCTCACCAAGTCCAAAAATACCACCACTACATAAAGAAAGGCCTACTTCTTTAACATTCATGCAGGTTTGGTAACGACTCTCCCAAGAATGAGTGGTACAAATCTTAGTATAAAAGGTTTCAGAACTTTCTAGGTTGTGATTGTATGAGTTGATACCCGCATCTTTGAGCATCTTGAGTTGCTCAACAGTCGCAATTCCATTGCAAGCGATCAAATTCAAATCAGGAAGTTCTGCTTTAACAGCACGTGCTGCTTCGCAAACGAAAGCGAGTTTTTTATCATCAAGTCCAAGCCCAGATGTAACAAGACAAAATCCAATAGCACCATTGTTTGCAGCATTTTTTGCCTCAAAAACAATTTGTTCGACTGGTTTATATTTGTAACGTGCTATATCAACATGGTGACGAGCACTTTGCGTGCAAAATCCACAATCTTCCGCACAGCTTCCACTAGAGATATTTGATATAGCACATAAAAAAATTGATTTTTTCATGAGTGAGTATTCCTTATAATCGGTATAATTTAGAAGAAAGAAATCAAGAGGAGCTTCTTAAGCTTCCTCTTTGTGTTTGCATTTGATGCATTCAAAAATCTCTTTTTTACGAAGTTCTCTTTTTGACATAATGTAACCACACTCTGGGCATTTTTTATCGGTTGGTTCATGATTAGAAATAAATTTACATTTTGGGTAGTTCCCACAACCAAAGAATTTTCCTCTGCGTGAACTTCGCTCAATAATAGAACCACCACATTCAGGACATGGAACCGTTAAGGTAATCTGCTCTTTTGGCGCAACATCGCTCGTCTTTTTGATATTTTGAGTGTATTTACAGGTAGGATAGGTACTACATGCAATAAATTCACCAAAGCGACCTTTGCGTCTAACAAGTTCTTTCCCGCAGTCTGGGCACATTTCACCTGTGAAAACGACGACTTTTTGACTTTCAATATTCGTCTTGCCTGCGACTACTTGTTGTTCAAATGGTTCATAAAAATTCCATAAGGTTGTTTGCCAATCTTCTTTATCTTCAGCAATTAAGTCTAAAGTTTCTTCCATAGTGGAGGTAAAAGATGAATCGACAATTTGAGGAAAGTGTTTTTCTAAAAGTTCAGTGACGCTAAACGCTATTTCACTTGGAATAAGTTGCTTTTTCTCAATGGTAATATAATCACGCGCTGTTAATACCGAAATCGTTGGTGCATACGTTGATGGACGACCAATACCTAAACTTTCCAATTTTTTAATGAGGCTAGCTTCTGAATAGCGTGATGGTGGTTCTGTAAAGTGTTGGTTTGCGTCAATTTTAGCTAGTTTTACCTCTTGCCCTAATGTTAGATCTGGTAAGAGTTTATCTTTGTCATTGTCACCATAGACTTTATAAAAACCATCGAAAAGAAGCTTACGTCCACTGGCTTTAAACTTACCACTGTCGCTTTCAAACATAAGCGTTTGCGATTCAAAACGTGCGTTGTTCATTTGAGACGCTAAAAAGCGGTTATAAATCAATGTATAGAGTTTGAGCTCATCTGGTTTGAGAAACTCTTTGGCAATATGAGGTGTAAATTCTAATATAGTAGGACGAATTGCTTCGTGTGCTTCTTGAGCACTTTTAGATTTATTCGCATAAAAGCGTGGCTTTTCAGGCAAATATGCATCGCCATAGTTTTTTTTGATTTGATCGCGAGCTGCTTCGATGGCTTCTTTGGAAATATTTAAGGAGTCCGTTCTCATGTACGTAATAACACCCATAACCCCTTGATGCGTTTTAACACCTTCATAGAGGGTTTGTGCAACCATCATTGTTTTTTTAGGCGAATAACCCAAAGCACTTGAAGCACTTTGCTGAAGCGTTGACGTCATAAAAGCGGGGCTTGGAGAGCTTTCACGTTCTTTCTTTTCCAAAAGAGCCACTTTAAACGTTTCCTTCAAAAGCTTATCTTTAATAGTATGGGCACGTTCACTATTAGAAATTGTCATTTTTTCGATTTTGCCCCCTTCAAACTCTATCAAAGAGGATTCAATCGTTTTATTAAACAGTGCGTCGATGCTCCAGAACTCTTCTTCTTTAAATGCTCTTATCTCTTTTTCACGATCTACAACGATTTTAAGTGTGGAGGATTGAACGCGTCCGGCACTGAGGCCTTTTTGTATTTTTGAAGAGAGCAGAGGAGAGAGCTTATAGCCCACAATGCGGTCAAGCAAGCGTCTGGCTTGTTGTGCATTAATACTACTCGCATCTAAAACTCTTGGATTTTCTAAAGCGTGCGTAATGGCATTTTTCGTAATTTCATGAAACACAATACGTGGGAGCGATTGTGGGTCTTTTCCAATAGCTGTGGCAATATGAAAACCAATGGCTTCCCCCTCACGGTCCTCATCGGTCGCGATATAGACTTGATCTGCAACTTTGGCAAGATCTTTGATCTCTTTAACGACAGCGGCATGATCTTTGGGGATGCGGTACTCTGGAACAAAAGTTTGGTTGTCGATCTTAATACCAAAACTGCTTTTGGGAAGATCGCGGATATGTCCTTTAGAAGCGACAACTGTATAGTCTTTACCTAAAAAATTCTTAATCGTTTTTGCTTTAGTCGGGGATTCGACAATAATGAGATTTTTCACTTATTTTCCATCTTTACATGTAAACATTTTTGAGTATTCTATCTAAAAAAGAATCTTTTTAAAAATAGCCTCTTGGATTAAAGTTTTTTTTTGAGACTCCGATCTTGTTTCTATCAAAGGCAAGGATGCCTGCGAAATACAAAAAGATAAAAGGATTTATCATGGGTTTCCGTATCAACACGAACATTGCATCACTTACTGCACAAACAAGTGCTGCAGTCAACAACAGAAATTTGGACAGTTCACTTGCCAAATTGTCTTCAGGTCTTCGTATCAACAAAGCAGCAGATGATGCTTCTGGTCTTGCAATTGCAAACTCTCTTCGTGCGCAAGCAAGTTCACTTGGACAAGCAGTCTCTAATGGTAACGATGCGATTGGTTTGATTCAAACTGCCGATGGTGCGCTTAGTGAGTACTCAAACATTCTTGATACTATCAAGACGAAATCTGTACAAGCAGCATCTGATGGTCAAAACTCTACTTCTCGTCTAGCAATTCAAAAAGACATTAGTCGTCTACTTGAGAACTTGAACAATATTGCTAAAACAACATCGTTCAACGGTCAAAAACTTCTTTCTGGTACGTTTACCAATAAAGAATTCCAAGTAGGTGCAAATGCAAATGAGACGATTAAAACCTCTATTGCTTCTGCAGAGACAAGTCAAATTGGTCAAACAAGCCGTGCAACACTTACTGTTGCTGCTGGAGAAAATCAATTAACATTGAAAAGCGCGATTAGTGGTGCCTCTATAACACTAGAATCAGTGAATTTGTTGTCAAACAATGATCCTGCAAATGGCGTTGGTGCTCTTGCTGATATTATCAATAAGCACAGTGCAGAAACAGGTATTACTGCAAAAGCAGTTGTCTCAACAACGACAGCATCTTCAATAGCTGCTGGAACAACAGGAACTGACTTTGCAATCAATGGCGTTAACATTGGTGCAATCAATGTATCTGCTAATGACAGTGAAGGAACTTTGTTAACAGCAATCAACAATAAAACAACTGAAACAGGTGTTACTGCAACCAAAACTGCTGATGGTAAAATTACATTAGCAACAAGCGATGGTCGTGCGATCAGTGTGACTGGTGATATTGCTGGTGTTATGGGAACGACAGCTGATAAAATGAGTACGATTGGTCATCTTGAAGTTGTTCAAGCAGGTTCTTCAACATTCCAAATTACTGGATCTGACCTTGGAAAAGCCGTTGGTGCAGATATTACAACTTCAGGCACGACGAATATGGTTCAAGATTCTGTATTAGCAATTGGCAGTGTTATCGGTATCGGTAGTACACTTGCTGCAGGAACACAAACAGGTGTTCTTATCACTGCAACAGAGGGAATGAGTCTTGTTTCAAACTCTTCAACAGCCGATATGACATTAGCGGTTGGTTCAGTTTTAGGAAGTGGTACAGTTATCAATAAAGATACGGTTCTTGCTTCACAAATCACTGTTGGAACGGTTACTACACTAAGTAGTAGTATGCTTATCAAAGCTGGTTCAACATTGGCTTCTGGTACGGTACTTGATGCTGGTACTGTCTTGAACCAAGACATTACTATGAACAACATTACCTATAAAGCGGGAATGACACTTACTCAAGACTTAACACTTGGTACTGGAACGACCATTCTTTCTAAAGATATGGTGATTAACGTAGAAGCTACTTCTCCTAACTCAGCTATTGGGTCAGGGAGTGTTTTATTGGCAGGAACAGTTGCAGGAGCAGATCTCACCACATCAGGAACTTCTACTTTAGCAACAAACATGACACTTAAAGCAGGTAGTACGCTTGGAACAGGTAGCCAAATGGCTGCGGGAAGTGTTCTTGGCCAAAGTGTTGTTATTACAGCAGCTGCACTAGCAGCAACAACACAAACAACAGAGCTTAAAGTAGGATCAATCCTTACAAGTGCATCTACTATTAAAGAAGGTTCTTCTTTAGGTGGCGCAACTACTTTAGACGGTGCATTAACGTTAAAAGATGATATGCTTGTTAAAGCGGGTTCATTGTTACTTTCAGGTACAGTTTTAAAAGCAGGTACATTGATTACACAAGATCTTACTGCTGCGCAAGCTGGAAATATGGGTGTAGGTATCAAAGCGGGTACTGTGCTTGGAACCGATCTTACAACAACAGGCGATATCTATACGCTTAATGATATGACATTGCTTAAAGGTTCTGGTACTGCTGGTAGTATTGCGCTAGGCTCAAAATTAGCAGCCAATGGTGGAAACCAAAATAGTGCTGCTTTGACCGACACGGTGTTTAGTAATCTTTCAAAAATTGATGTTACTACTCTTGAAGGTGCTATGAAAGCTATTGATACGGTTAGTGCTGCGATGACAAACCTTGATACAATTCGTTCAGATTTAGGTTCTGTTCAAAATCAAATCACTTCAACCATCAATAACATCTCTGTAACTCAAGTAAATGTTAAGAGTGCAGAGTCAGGTATTCGTGATGTTGACTTTGCTGCAGAATCAGCTAACTTCTCTAAATTTAACATTCTTGCTCAATCAGGAAGTTATGCAATGAGTCAAGCGAACTCTGTACAACAAAACGTATTAAAATTGTTACAATAGTGACAATACCTAAGGCTGTATAGCAGCCTTAGATACGTTTTCTTAAATGACCGAGCCTTTTGGCTCGGTTTCCTTCTTTATTCTCTTAGAATTATTTTAAATAACCCTCAAGTTTAGAAATATACAGCGTTGATATTTTAAGCAGTTGTTTCACTAATATCGCATTAATTTGTACCATATGTTTGTTGGGGTTTGTAAGGTCTTTTGTGTTGAAAAGATCAAAGATATAGCTTAGTACAATAGGAAAATATTCATAATAGACTTGTGCTAAGTCAGAGTGTCGTTTATAATCCATGTCGCTTAAATCCCAAGAAAGCTGTGATAATGTATCAAAATAAGCTTCCATATTGGCAAATTTCTTTTTCATAAATTGCTTAATGATCTTTTCTAATTTTTGAGCCTCTTTAATTTGATATCGAATTAAAGCTTTATCTTCAGTATTAAACTCATTAGACCCTATTATTTTAAAAAGAGCATTGAATTGTTGGGTTATTTCATCTCGATCTAGCTTTTCAAATTGATCCCAATTGTAATCTTTAAAGTGTAACGGTTCACATCCTTCTAAATAGGCGCCATCACTAAGATTATAGAGTTTATGTTGATCTTGTTTGAGTCTTTCTATGAATATTTTCATTTGAGCAATGGATAGTTTATAAGATGGTAGTGTGGGAACCATCTCTTGAAAATTGCCTTTTACAAAGTTAATGGAAGCTGTTGGGTCATAAGAGGCTTTTGTCTCATCGTATTCACCCTTTGTTTGAAAGGCATGAAAACCACCATGGCTTTCATGTGTTTTGCTATCGAGGGCTAAATCAATTCCCAACATAAAGAGTTTTGTTGCACCGAAGATTAAAAAGAGGGCACACGTATACTCTCCAACACTGGGTGCAGATAGCCTTCCAAAGCCTTTCTTATAGAGTGTTCCTTGCTCTACAAAATGAATAGAAGCGTTATTAAATTTTTGTACAGTCGCTTCATCGACATTGGAAGCTAAAATAACGATTGTATTTTTAAAATACTCTTGAAAATCAATTCCTTCAAATAGAAGCGCTGTATTTTCTCCTGGATCGATATGGACAATGACATTTGGAGTAATGTTTGCATTGTGAAGAAGCCGGCAGGTAGAAAGGGCAGATACCAAAATAAATCGATCACGGTTAGTTTTAATCCAATCAATATTTTTAGCAGTGGAAGGACCTGAAAAAACCAAGAGGATGGGTTTGTCTGATAAAAAATTGTTTTTATGGACGGTATTAACATTTAAAAAAGAATAACCACGAGCTAAATAACGCGGTGAGTCAATATATCTAAGAAGTTCGGCACTATATCCATAATTTATATAAGATTGGGAAAGAACATGGGATTGTAACCTCTGAAGTTCTAGTGGGTAATCAAGCGTAAAAGGGATATGTTTTAAGTTTAAATTGTAATTGTTCCCCTTGTTTAAAAATTCTAGAAAATTTGCGCGCTCTTCAAGCTCATCATCCGTGAGAGAAAAATAAAGAAAACTTTTTTTGGAAAGCTTTTGATAGTCTGTTGTAAAGAGTGACAATCGAAAAGTTTCTAAGTTTTTTTCTTTAAGAAAAATCACCATAGGATTTAGTTTTTCAATAATTCCTTGGATATGAAGACCAAGACCAATACCTAAAAAAATAATTTTATAAACCCGGTTCATATAGCTTTCAGGCGAAGTATATTTTTCTATATATTTTATAATTTTTGCAGTAGCCCACAATGCGTTATGAAAGGAGAGTTCACTTTTATCAATTACCTCTGCTTGCTCCTCTGTTGCATAAACATATTTTTGTCCTTTAAAGACAGCCCCTGTTCGTTTTAAATCAATAGTATCAATCATACGTTGGGATGCTTCAATACTATTGCTTTTGTATAAAAATTCATTACTTGAAAGTTCTAAAATGTCAAAATAGCCCTCATCTTTATATTCGAGAGCATATTTTTCTTCGTAAACTCCTTCATTAATCAGTTGATTTAAAAGGGAAATTTTTTCAAAAACGACTTTTTGGTGTTCCTCAAAATACTTCATATTCTCTTGAAATAGTTTAAGTGCTTTTTGGGTGATTTCATCCATACTATATCCTTATGATAGTCTAACAGGGTAGTGGTGCGTTTTAAGTTCTTCTTTGATCATTTGGGGCGTGTATTGTGTAAAGTGAAAAATAAAGGCAGCAGCGAGCGCATCGGCCCCATTTTGTAACGCTTCAACCCCATGTTCAGGCTTACCCATACCACCGTTAATGATAATAGGAATATGCAGTGTGTTGGCAAAGAGCTTTAAAAGCTCAGTATCGTAGCCAAGAGTTGTTCCTTCTCTATCAATGGACGTGAGCAAAATCTCTCCAGCACCCTGTGCTTCGTACTCTTTGGCGAGTTCAATCGGGTCGATGTCAAGTAATCCCTCTTTTTTAGTGAAGACTCGGTACTTTCCATCTACTTTTTTAATGTCGATAGAGCAGACAATACATTGAGATCCAAAAATAGTGGCTATCTCTTTGATAAAAGATGGTCGTTTAATGGCTTCGGAGTTAATCGAAACTTTATCGGCACCTGCACCTAATACCGTGTAAACATCTTCAATGGTTTTGATACCGCCACCAATGGTAAGAGGCATAAAACACTCATTTGCCATATCGGTAATGATTTCGGTATTGATAGGTTCATTGTTTAAACTCGCATCAATGTCTAAAACGATGAGTTCATCGACATTTCGGGCATTGTAAACGCGTACCGTTGCTGTGGGGTGTCCGATGGTACGAAAAGAGCCAAACTGGATGCTTTTAACCAGTTGCCAATCTTTTAAAAGTACACAAGGAATAAGGCGATGTTTTAGCATAGCGATTCCTTGGTTAAGTTTGCAAAGTTTTTGATAATTTGAAGTCCATGCGTTTGACTTTTTTCAGGGTGAAATTGGGTTGCAAAGATATTGTCTTTTTGGATGGCACAGACAAAAGAGTGACCATAGTCACAGTAACCTATGGCATACGTTAAAGGTGCTTCAAAATAGTAAGAGTGTACAAAGTAAAAATTGCTATGATCGGGGATTTCTTTAAATAAAATGCTCGGATTATGAAAGTTCATTTCATTCCAGCCTACATGAGGAATTTTTAAAGAGCTTTCTTCAAAGCGTACAACTTTTGCATTTTCTATCCAGCCTAATCCTTGGTGTTCTCCAAATTCATAGCTTTTTTCAGCAATGAGTTGCATCCCTAAACAGATACCTAAAAAGGGTTTTTTATGCTCAAGTATTTCTACATGTAAAAGCTCACTAAGTCCCAAGCTATTAAGATTTTTCATGGCATCCCCAAAAGCTCCGACACCGGGTAAAACGATGTGAGTAGCTTCTTTAATGAGGGCGTGGTCACGGGTAATGGTAGCGGTAAAGCCTATTTTTTCAAACGCCTTTTGCACTGAGCGAAGATTTCCCATACCATAATCAATAATGACGATGTTAGCGGACAATGTATTCCTCTTTTCGTACCAATGAACCGTCTATATCTTTGATAAATTTGCCATTGGCATCTCTTTGGAAGATTTTTTTATTGGTAAACGAGTCCGTGATTGCATCAAATTCTATTTGCGTAAAGCCCGTATAGTTCAGATATTCTTTGATTGCAAGACGAGGAGGAATACCATCATATTTGTTAACTAATCGCACACCTTCTTCTCGACTAATGTAACCTAGACGAATGTCTAAGCACGCATTGTCAGTAGCGCGTCCAAAGCCATATTTCACGTATTTGAGATAATCATGTACATGGTTACTGTAACAGTCTAAATTTTCAAAATTTTCATAAGTGGTCTCTACGGGGCGAATCGTTGTCGAAAAGCCATGAGAACTTGATTTTTTCAAGACTTCACGTAAATCCCATTTAAAGTAATAACCCAAGAAAAGTCCCGTCACACCAATATGGTGAATATCTTCATCTTTTGGGTACATGTAAAGTGATAAATCACGCTCAGTAATGCCTTCCACACCTATCATATCAGAGATTCTATTACCTAAAAGTCCACCAAACTCTTCTAACCATTGGCGGTCTAAAATATTTCTTGTTTTACTACTTGCTGGCCCACCGTATTCGATTTGAGGACTTTCTCCCCAAATGATGAGTGGAATGTTGAACTTAACGGCGAAATGAGGGACAACGGTAAAGATGCCAAGGTGGTTTTGCCATTCGCAATCGCCTGTGCGTTTGATAGCTTCGCGCGCCAATTTCTTATACACAATAGGATTACGCTTTACATGGATAAGGTCAACCCCTAAATTGTTGAGGTTTTCAAGATTTTTTCTACCAATTTCCGTTGGAATGGTAGGTTCAAAACAGATACACAGCGGGTTAAGCCCCAGTTCTTTAACTTTCAGAACCTGAAACGTTGAGTCCTTACCACCACTCACACCTATAACACAATCGTAGTCAGCATTTTTTTTGTTTACATGTACAATGTCTAAAAATTCTTTTTCTCTTTGATGCCAATCAATTTGTTTGTTTTTAGCCTCTTGTGAGCGGCATGCATCACAGACACCATGATCATCAAAATGTAAATCAGGTTTGGTGTCGGGCATCACACATTTAGTACAAATTTTCATGCTTTAACTCCTAAAACAACTTGTAATTTATAGCCCAAAAGTTTTTCATGAAGTGTTTTTTCATCAATAAGGTTAGGAATGAAGGCTTTATTGGTTGTATTGCCAAGGTAAGGGTTTTCGTAACTAAGATAGTTGTTAATAACACCAATTTCTGAAATAACGGTTCGTATATCAAGAACGTCAAGTCCGCATTTTTCTGCGAGTTTTGTAATTGTTTTAGCGCCGTAAATATTGACATGTTCTAAGCCATCAAACATATTACATTTCTCTTGCAAAATTTTAGCTGCGAGTGAATCGGAACTCGGGATTTGTAAAAAGATTACACCGTCTTTTTTCAGTAATTTTGACATCATTTTCAGATAAAACTCACCATCTTTGATGTGTTCAAAGACATCCCACAGTGTAATCGCTTCAAAAGTGGTCTTTAAGTCAAGCGTTTCAAGCAAGGCATTATAAACATGATGACCCTTCTTTTGCGCAAATTTAAATTCTTTCTCGTTGAGTTCTACGCCATGTGTTTGCCATGCTCTTTTTTTTGCGACATCTAGGAAGACACCTGAGGAGCACCCAATATCTAAGATATTCCCTTTAGGAGATATCTTTTCAATGCTGTCTAGGCCTTGATTGTAGAGATTAACATAAAATTCATCACTGTTTTCTACGATTTCTGATTGAACAGAATGATTGTTTTGGTAGTAATGTGTAATGGCACTGTCTGTAAAAACAGGGTTAACATAAACCATCTCACATGCCAAGCACTTAACATAGACACCGCCTTCTTTCGAAAAAATTGAGACATAGTCGTTCTTTCCGCATACTGGGCAAGGGCGTATTTCTGTCCATTTCGTTTCAAAAAGACCGGTTTTGGGATCAATATATTTTGTATGATTTGCGATACTTGCATTCCAAAGTTTGCTTCTTTGTTCGTGTAGCGCTTTAACGGTTTGTTCCATCTAAATCTCCTTCCATATGTTTAAAAGCAAGAGCAGTTCCAAATTCTAAATCCATCGTAGCACGTTTACCCAAAATCTCGCTCAAATACTTTGGATGGAGTCCATACCCTGGGCGGACGGAGCGGATAGTTTCTTCGCTCAAAATTTCGCCTTTGGCAATATCTTTGGCGACATAAAGACTGCGCGAAAATTGTCTGCCTTTGATGGCTTTTTCATCGGTGTTGTAGGTGGGTTTGCCCAAGAGTTTTTCGGTGTCACGTACCGCTTGAACCATTGCGGTAAACGCTTCAACGTCGAGTGAAAAACTGGCATCCGCGCCACCAATGGCTTTGTCTAAAATGAAATGCTTTTCGATGACTTTGGCTCCCAGTGCGACCGCAGTAATAGGTGCGGTAATGCCTAAGGTATGGTCTGAAAAACCAGCAATAACGCCAAAACGTTTGGCAAGATCGGGAATGGTTAAAAGGTTTGCGCCCTCAAGCGGGGCAGGGTACGATGAGGTGCATTGCAATAAAATAATACTGTTATTTCCCTCTTTTTTGCAAATTGTTACCACATCTTCGATCTCTTGAAGTGTTGCAATTCCTGTGGAGATGATGATGGGCTTTTGTTTGGAAGCCATGTAGCGCACGAGCTCATAATCGGTCACCTCAAAGCTTGCCACTTTGTAAGCAGGAGGGTTCAGCATCTCTAAAAAATCCACAGCACTTTTGTCAAATGGGGTTGAAAAGCAAAGCAGTCCTTCTTCTTGCGCGACACGAAAAAGCTCTGCGTGCCACTCCCACGGGGTGTAAGCTTCTTTGTAAAGTTCATAGAGTGTTTTATTATCCCAAAGCGTGCCGCCTTTGACGACAAAATCCTCTTTGTCACAGTTAAGTGTCAACGTGTCAGCCGTATAGGTTTGAAGCTTAATGGCATCTGCTCCTGCACGTTTGGCCGCACGTATCGTCTCTTTGGCAATTTCTATGTCATTGCCATGGTTAGCAGAAAGCTCCGCGATAATAAGTGTTCGTGTGCCATCTACGTTAAAATTACCGATGTTCATTGGTTAGCTCCATGCAAATAACCTCTTTTTCATTGACCATTTTACGCTCTTTTTCGCTGAATCCAAATTTTTCATACAACGCCTTAGCTTTGGTATTGCTCTCAAAAACTTCCGCTTTGAGTATAGGTACCTTTAAGGTCTCAAATGCATACGCCACGATGGCATCCATCAAAAGCGAGCCTATCCCTTTTTGATGGAGTGTTGGGTTGGCATAAAGCCCCATCACGGCACTCTCTTTGGAAATGTCATTAAAGTCGATAACGCCGATGTCAACGCCAGCATTTTGGACTAAAAAGTAGTGGCGATCTTCGCGTGTTTGCAACGCTTCAATAAAGCTAAAATGCTCCGCTTCGCTGATGTCATTCGTATGGTACATGTGCGCTTTGACATTTTCGTGGTTACGCCACGCCAAAATCATCTTTTTTTGGGACTCACTCAGCGTTGTAAAGTTGCATAAATAAAGACGCATCCCACTCCTTTAAAACAGGGTACTCCTGCTTTTGAAGATATGCAAACATATCGTCTTGATTGCTTGCCACTTTAATGGCAATGAAGGGTACTTCCATAAAAAGCACCTCATGCACCATCACGCTTGGCGTGACAATGGCAAGACGGCTTTGGTTTAGCAGTTTAGCGACTTCATTGGAGTTTACATGTAAAGCAATGTTGGGCTTATCTTTGACGTAGTTTTGAAGCTCTCTTAGATGCGCATTTGCCGTGGTTGTAAGAACGCTTACATGTAAAGATTGGGGAAGGGTTTTTAAAATGCAAAGCGTGATGTTGCTAGCGTCCGTTCCGCCCATAGCGACTAAAACATCGTAGATTTTTTCACGCGTTTGTTTTTTTTCATCTTTAAATTCATCGCGAATGAGCGTGTATAAAATTCCACAACGAAGTTCGCACCGTGGAGGCACTAAACCTTTATAACGCGTTTTGTCGGCTGAAATATTGTGGTTGAGCAAAATATCGCAGTAATGCGCTTGGTAGGTGTCATCAAAGCTTAGGATTTTCACCCCTGTAGCCTCTTTGACTTTTTGCTCAAATTGCGCATCAATGCCGTAATGATCGATCACCAAGAGTTTTACATGTAACGCTTTAATGAGCGCTATTAGCTCTTCAGCGTCGTTTGATTGTAAGATTTTGACGTCGTAGGGAATGGAGGCGATGATATTGCCTTCCAAAGCTTGGCAGGCAAAGATCACTTCGCCCTCAAAACTTTTGGCAAGCACTAAATCTCGCATGATATGCCCAAGCCCGATGGTGCTTGAACTATCGGCTCGTATGAGTGTTTTCATGAAAGAGCAAGTGCCTTAAACATAAATTCTGCTCTCATCCAATCTTCTGGAGTATCGATGTCTTGCACTAAATGGCGTGGCAGTAAAACGGCGGTAGAGTGGGGTGCAAAGATGACTTTGCCTTCCAGCCACGCTTCTGGTGTTCCCCAGTAAAATTGTCCCGCATCGTGGTACGCCTCTTCCAAATCTTGACTTCGTGTATTAAAATTTTCAGGTGAAAACATCTCAACACGATTCTCTTTAGTCAGGCGAATCGCACGTTGAATAGGAAACGGAAAACTCGTGGCACTAAACGCATACGATGCTTTGGTCAGTTTGAGTTTTTCGTATGCCTCTTTAATAAACATCGCTTGCACAAAAGGAGCTGTCGCATAAATACAACAGATAGCATCTAGTTGTGATAACTCTTTATGGCATGTTTCTCTTATCGCATGGGCGATGACAGGAATGGTTGCCGTGTGGTCATCACTGAGTTCTTTGGGACGCATAAAGGGAACTTCAGCACCCAATGTTCGCGCCAAAGCTGCAATCTCTTCATCGTCCGTACTCACAATGATTTTATCAAAGCAACCGCTTTTTTGAGCGGCTTCAATGCTATACGCGATCATAGGTTTGCCACAAAATTCTTTAATGTTTTTACGAGGAATGCGTTTGCTTCCTCCTCGTGCAGGAATAATAGCCAGTCTCATAGGCAGCATCCTTTAATTGAAGCGAGTGTCTCAAGAAGAGTGTCTGCAACCATAATGGCATCTTCCATGCTCATACCTTGATGGCAGGGGATGGAGAGTTCTGCTCTGTAAAAATCTTCCGTTGTCTCTAAACGTTGCTCACCAAAACGCTTTTTGTAGTAGCTAAATTGGTAGACAGGTTTATAGTGCACTTGCACCCCTAAACCTTTTACATGTAACGCTTGGAAAATCTCTTCTTTGGAGCACCAAAGGGAACGATCGAGCAAAAGAGGGTAGAGGTGATAAGTGCTTCGCTTGGTTTGATCAATCGCAATCGTGGTGAAGTAAGGATTGTTGGCAAATCGTGTGTCGTAATAATGTGCGATTTCGTTGCGTTTATCAATAAAACGCTCCAATCGTTTGAGCTGTGAAAGTCCCAAGGCGCATGCTACATCGCTCAGGCGATAATTTTCGCCAAGAGTAACCATATCAGAATTCCATAATTCTTTTTTAACAATGCCATGTGAGCGTAACAGTTTGGCTTGTTCATAAAAAGCAGTATTATTCGTGGCAATAGCGCCACCTTCAAAGGTCGTAATAGGCTTAATCGCATGAAAACTAAAAATGGTCATATCGGCGGTTACGCCTACTTTCTTACCGTTGATTTGGCTTCCCAGTGCATGACTGGCATCTTCGATGAGAAAGAGTTTATGTTTATCGCACAGTGTTTTGATGGTGTCAATAGGCAGTGGATTTCCGCCAAAATCCACAGGCGCTATTGCTTTGGTCCGAGGGGTGATTAACGCCTCTAGTTTGCGTTCGTCAATGTTGCCATCGTAACGAATGTCGCAAAATATAGGGGTTGCACCACATTGGATGGCAGTGTTTGAAGTAGCGGCAAAGGTAAGTGGGGTTGTGATGACTTCATCACCCTCTTTAAGCTCGATAATCTGATACGCAACATGCAGAGCCGAAGTGGCGGAGTTCATGACGCACACATGTTTAACGCCTAAATAATTGGCTAGTGCTTCTTCAAAGTCACTGACTGTTTTACCACCCGTGAGAAAATCACCCTTAAGTGTTTCTACAACTGCGTCTATATCGCTCTGGTCGATACTTTGTCTGCTATAAGGAATCATGCGTTGATCATCTCCATTAAGCCTTTGGCATCAAGCCATTGTGTATTCGTCTCTGAACTATACTCAAAGCCGTATTTAACGGGAGTGCCTCTCTCTCCAAGTGCATTACATGTAAAGTCATTACGTTGGGTAAAAAGAATGCTTGGTTGAATGACATAGTGGTCATGAAATTCAAGTGTTAAGTGGCTGTCATCTTTAGGAACCATCACTTCGTGCATCTTTTCGCCAGGGCGAATACCTATAATTTTGACACCCAAATGCGGTGCCATGCTTTTGGCCAAATCGACCATTTTCATCGAAGCAATTTTAGGAATGAAGATTTCGCCACCTTTCATGCGTTCAAAGTTTTTAAGCACAAAATTGACCCCTTGCTCAAGCGTGATCCAAAAGCGCGTCATCTCTGCTTCTGTGATAGGCAGTTCTTTAACACCCTCAGCGATCAGTTTTTTGAAAAACGGAACAACAGAACCACGCGAGCCTACCACATTGCCATAGCGTACGACGGCGAACTGTGTCCTGCGTGCACCTCTGATGTTATTGGCGGCAACAAAAAGTTTATCGCTGGCAAGTTTGGTCGCGCCATAAAGGTTGATAGGATTAGCCGCTTTGTCGGTGGAGAGCGCAATGACTTTTTCAACACCGCATTCAAGAGCAGCGTCAATGACATTTCCCGCACCATTGATGTTGGTTTTAATGCATTCCATTGGATTGTACTCGGCAATAGGAACATGCTTGAGTGCCGCAGCATGAATGACATAATTGACACCATACATTGCATTTTTAAGACGATCAACATCTCTCACATCGCCAATAAAAAAGCGCATCGCTGGATCGGTAAACTGCTGTGCCATTTCATACTGTTTGAGCTCATCGCGAGAATAAATGATGATTTTATTGGGTTTGTAATTTTTTAAAAGAATTTCGGTATATTTTTTGCCAAAACTGCCTGTTCCGCCTGTGATAAGAATATTTTTGCCATTAAACACGATAACCCTTTTTGATTGAAGTCGTTATATCATAAATTGACGATGCTTGCCACTGGGGCATGCTTTGCTTCTCAAAAGCAATTTTAGTACCGTTTCTTAATTTGACATTCGTATAATAGGAGTAGTATAATGAATGTATCTTTAAACGAGGAGCATCTGATGAACGTTTCCAGTAGTTCCAATACGCAAGTACTCAATTTAATCACTCAAAATAAATCCCAAACCGATATGATGTTAGAAAAAATCAATGCGACCAAAGAGGTTAATGGCACCGATGGTGCTACTTTGGTTATTTCAAATTCACTAGCGTCCCAGATTGCAGCTTTAAGCCAAGGGGTTCAAAATTCGAATGAAACGGTCAGTATGTACCAAATTGCTGACGCTTCTGTGCAGGCAATTCAAGCAGGAACCGATAAATTAAATGACCTCTCCGTTCGTTACAATAATGCTACGCTTGGGAGTGCACAAAAAACAAGTTTACAAAAAGAGTTTACAGACGTTAGTACGGCCATGCAAGATATTGCAAACCAAACAACGTATAATGGTCAAAATCTTCTCAGTAGCAACTATGGACTCGATGTTTCAGGCTTAAGTGATCTCAAAATTAGTGATCAAGCAGGCATCGCAAGTTTTAGAGACAATATGAGCGCTCTTTCGTCTACCATCAGTTCTCAGATCAACAGCGCTAGCAGCAGTATCAGCAGTTCTTTAACGACGATGACGAATTTGAGCAGTGCCAATTCTCAAATGTCTGAAACGCCCCTCGATCAAAAGATTGCCGCAATCAACAGCGATCAAATCAAGCTGACCAGTTCGGTTTTAACTCAAATTCATCAAAACAATATGATGCAACAAAATATTTCGGCACTTTTAGTTTAAGTGTCGCTCTTTTTTTAGCCTTCTTTCATGCCACGTATCAATAATCAAACTTTTTATGAAAATGCTATCAAACGGTATGGTTGCACGGCCAGAGGGTTGAATTGGAATTCAAAACAGTCGCAACACACGCGTTTTGAAGTGATTCATACACTTTTGGAAGCACACTTACCTTCGAGTAAGATTGTCGATGCAGGATGTGGTTTTGGCGATCTTTATCTTTTTCTACAACAAAAAGGCTCTTTACCTCGCAAATATATTGGGTATGATACGCTCCAAGAGGCCATTTTTGTGGCGCATAAACGGACTAAACAGCATTTTGTTCATAAAGATATTTTAAACGACGAGCTTGAATTGGCGGACTTTTATATCGCCAGTGGGTCGATGAATATTTTAAACCGTTTTGAGACGTTCTTATTTATTCGCCGTTGTTATGAAGCTTCTAAAAAAGGTTTCGTGTTCAATCTGCTTAAGGGTGAAGAGAAACAAGGGCATTTTAACTATTTTTTACCCCAAGAAATTGAAGCGTACACGAGTGAGTTTGCTTACGATGTTGAAATGTACGAGGACTATATGGAAGGTGATTTCACAGTATTTTTGAAGAAGGAAGATGTATGAAAAAGCTCTTACTTGGAATTGTTGGGCTCTATTTGGTGGCGATGGGGTATCTCTATTTTACCCAAGATGCGCAAGTGTTCAATATTAAGGCGATTGCAAAGCAAGCCAAAGTGAGTGGGGAAACGATTGAGGCTCTTTCTTTACATGTCAAAGAGGGTGTTGACTTAGAAGGAGTATTGCGACACGATGCACAGAGTGATGCAGGGGTGATTCTTTACTTTGGGGGTAATGCGGATGATGCTACCCAATTTCTTTTACATGTAAAGGATATTCAAGGTTACGACATCATCGCTTTTAATTATCGAGGCTATGGCGAAAGTACAGGAACACCAAGTGAGCAAGCCTTGTTTGAAGATGCGCTCAAGATTTACGATACGTACGCAAAAGGGCGTAAAGTGGTGTTGATTGGGCGAAGCTTAGGAACGGGCGTTGCAACCTATCTTGCTTCGCAAAGGGTTGTAGATGGGTTGGTGCTGATTAGTCCTTATGATTCGATTCTCTCTATCGCCAAAATCAAGTATCCTTTCTTCCCGATTGATCTGATGCTTAAAAATAAATTTGAAACGGTGGAGTACCTTCCTTTGGTCAAGTCAAAAATAGCGGTTATGGAAGTCGAAAATGACACAGTCATTCCTCATTATCATCTCGAAAAACTCTTAGAGGTGATGCCGAGTCGTCCTTTACATGTAATCTTGAGCCATACAACACATAATAACGTATTTGAACACCCTGCCTTTGCGAAAGAGCTACAAACTATATTAGGAAAAATCATTGAATAAAGTCTATATCAAACACTCTGTTGTTCCCAAACTAAGACGCTTTACCCCATGGGTTTATGCCAACGAAATTGACTCTTCTTTAGAGGAGTTCAAAAGCGGTGAAGTCGTCGCACTCTTTTCCAAAAAAGATGGCTTTTTAGGAACTGCCTATGTCAATCCAAAATGTGCGATTTTCGCGCGCGTTCTTAGCTTTGGTAAAGAGGAGATCGGCAAAAAGTTTTTCCACAACCGCATCAAAAGAGCCATTGCAAAACGTGATGCACTTCTATCTCAAACGAATGCCGTACGTCTTATCCACTCCGAAGCAGACTTCTTGCCAGGGCTTATTGTGGATAAATACGGCGACACACTCTCCATTCAGATCAACACCGCAGGAATGGAAATGTTTCGTGAGCTTATTTTAAGCACGCTTAAACAGCTCGTAAATCCTTCGTGGATCGTTGAAAAATCTGATGAACACTCACGTGAAATCGAAGGCTTAGAGAGTAAAAATGGCACACTTTTTGGCACACCAACCAAGCAATTTGAGCTAAGTGAAAATGGTTTGACTTTTTTAGTGGACATTGAAGATGCCCAAAAGACAGGCTTTTACCTTGACCAACGTAAAAATAGAGCGATTTGTGCGAGTTACATTAAAGAAGGCGATACCGTACTTGACATCTGCTGTAACGCAGGCGGTTTTGGCATTTATGCTCTTGCCAAAGGGGCTAAAAATGCCGTTTTTGTTGACATCTCGGAATCTGCTATAGCGCAAACCAAAGCCAATTTAGCCGCCAATGCAATAGAAACGTATGAAACCTACGCGGTCGATGCATTTACCTTTATGAAAGAGAAAAAGTATAAAAATAGTTTTGATCTCATCGTACTTGATCCACCCTCTTTTGCTAAAACTAAAGAGCAAGCTGTGGGTGCGAAACGGGGCTTCAAACACCTTTTGATGGAATCCACCAAAGCGGTCAAAGACGGCGGTTTAATCGCACTCTTCTCCTGCTCGTTTCACATCGGCAAAAAAGAGCTTTTAGACATCGCTATGGAAGTCTCCCACGATCTGAAAGTCCAATACATCCTCCTAGAGCAAATGCAACAAGACTCAGATCATCCATGTTTGATTAACGCCTCAGCGTCGTTCTATTTGAATGGGTTGTTGTTGAGGGTGGAGAAATAAGTTTAAACGTTGCAATACGCCAAGGGATTCTCTTCATGAGTATATTGCAACGTGTGTAAAAGTTATGGTAACTTTTGAAGATGCCTAAATATGGTAGCTGCATTAAAATCATTACCTCGTTCTCGTCTAAGATAGGCGAGAAGATCACCTTCTTTAAATGTAACGTTTGCAACTTCAAATGGTTTTTCGACGATAAAAATTTCCCACTCTTCAATATGTTCAGGTACATCGGTTCTTGATATTTTTATTTTTCCATTTTCAATCATACTCCATGAAACAACCATGGGATTTTTACGAGATATATCCATATCTTTCGCTGCATGAAAAGGGCATTGTGCATTACCCATAATCTGTGCATTCCTAGCTTCACCTTCTGGATAGTAAGCAACCGCTTCACATTTAATAGGGCTTGCCGCTAATTTTGACCACATAGGTGATTTTGGGCCAAATCTAAGTTTTTGTGACGTTTCAGGTGAGAGCCAAACACCCTCAATTTCCTTTGCTTTTGCAAGTCTAACTTCACTACGGTAGGGAGAAAAAGGGCATGGATAGAGGGTGTATAGTGTTTTTGCAACATCGTTCATCGAAAAATTTTGCCGACCTTGCATCTTTAAATAGCTTTCTACTTCTTGATGAATAGCTTCGGCGGTAGATCCTTTTGTGGGACAGAAGAATTTTTCATTATTGAGCTGAAGTACAGACAAAAGCGTCTGTTGTATGATATCTCCCGATGCTTCTTGTGCCATAGATAACGTTGATGCAACTATAAGAGATAGCATCGGTTTGTAGAGGTTGAACATGATGACTTCCTTCCTTTTTTGCTAGATTAAAGTATAAAATCGATCTGAGAAGAAAATTTTATACGGCTACTTCAAACGTCCCTTTCTCAATAAAACTCAAAAATTCTGCTTTAAATTTAGCTCTATTTTCATCTTCTTGTATCCAAAGTAGGTGGATTTTACGCTCGGCTTCGATGATGGGAAACCATGTTCTTTGCAAAGCGTGATCTAACATGCAACGATCGTAAATGGACTCTAAAAAGTTCCAGACGATGAAAGCGTAGGTGTTGTATTGAATCTCTTCATCTAAAGTGCGTTCACGGTCTTGTCTCAGCAGAAAAGGCTTATTGAGGGCTTCTTTGAGGATTTCAAAGTACATTTTGTCGATCTCTCCGTAGTGAACGATTTGCATCGTTTTACGGTACATCCGTATCGAATAAATCAGTGCAAAGATAGCCATCATCGTAGCTAAAATACTCATGATAGCACTAATGGCAGTCCAGAGAGTTTCATATTCATCGCTTAAAAAAATTTCCATCAACAATCCTTTTAAATGAGGTTTAAAATCGGTGGTACAAGCTCAAGCATTTGAGCAATGCGTGGGTCATCTTTTGTGCATCCATAAACATCCACATAGAGTTTTTCAATCCATACTTGTAAGGTGGCTTTTGAGACTTCCCTCATGCTAGGATGATACACTAAAAGCTCCATAGGTGGAGGCTCTTCATTACTCTGCAGTGCCAAAATGTAATCAAAGGAGTCAATTTTCAATGCACCCAAACGACGGTAAAAGAGTTCTCGTTTTTCGCGAATTGCTTGCTCCGATGAGCTCTTCTCTGGTGAGTCAATTTCAATCAGAAGCGCACGTATACCATGTGTTTGGAAGAGTTGATCAATGCTACTTTTTAAAAGCGTTGAGCCAAGCCCAATACCTCTTTGCGTTTCATCAATCGCCATATATTCAAGCAGAAAAAAATCTTCATAGTGCGGATGATACATAATGCAAAACCCTACAATTTCTTCGTCATTATACGCTAGATAGATCGTGTAAAAAGAGGCATGTTGCATCGCTAAAAGCGCATCGCGAGATTTTTGTTCTGAAAGGGGGAAGGCGGTCGAGTAGATGGCATAAAAGCCATCAAACTCGTGTGAATTGTTTTGCTCTAAAGCTTTTACATGTAAAGCCATAGGTGCTTATTTTAAAATACGTGGCAAGGTAATACCGGTCTGTCCTTGGTATTTACCGTGTTTATCTTTGTAGGTTGTCTCGCATGGTGTATCTCCCTCTAAAAAGAGCACTTGCGCGATGCCTTCATTAGCATAAATTTTGGCGGGGAGTGGTGTTGTATTGGAAATTTCAATCGTAATGTGCCCTTCAAATTCTGGCTCAAAGGGCGTGACATTGACGATGATACCACAACGTGCATACGTACTTTTCCCTAGACAAATGGCAAGGACGTTTTTAGGAATTCTAAAGTATTCCACGGTGCGTGCCAAGGCAAAAGAGTTAGGTGGAACAATGCAGATGTCACCTACGAAATCAATGACATTTTTATCGTCAAATTCTTTGGGGTCAACTACGGTGGAGTTTACATTAGTAAAAATCTTAAATTCACGTCCTACGCGAATGTCATACCCATAACTACTGACGCCATAACTGACCACATCTTTGCCCACTTGACCGTCGCAAAAAGGCTCTATCATACGCTCTCCCAGCGATTTTTCTCGTATCCAACTGTCTGCTTTTAAACCCATAATTTCCCTTAAGTGATCGTATATATTTAGTATGGTATTATAACACATTTTATGTTATGCCAAAAAATGGCAAATATTTAGGAGAAACCGAATGGATAAAAATGAAATTAGAGAGTTAATACGTATTTTTGATAAAAGTGATATTACAAAACTCAAAATCAAAGAGGGTGATTTTAGCATTGAACTGCAAAAAGGTTTTGATGGTCCTGTTACGTATGCAACAGCTCCAGTTATGCAAGCTCCAAACGTTGCTCCCGTAGCAGCCCCTGTTGCTCAAGTTGGAGGCGAGGCGAGTGTTAATGCAGCGCCAGTAGCGGTAGGCTTATGTATGAAATCACCTATGGTAGGAACTTTCTATCGATCTCCAGCTCCTGGTGCGGCTCCATTTGCAAAAGTAGGCGATGTGATCCGTAAAGGTCAACCTATTGGTATTATTGAAGCAATGAAAATTATGAATGAAATTGAAGCAGAGTTTGACTGTAAAGTCTTAGATATCCTTGTTGAAGATGGTCAGCCTGTAGAATACGATATGCCAATCTTCGCGGTGGAGAAAGTGTAATGAAGATTGAGAAAATTCTTGTTGCCAATCGTGGTGAGATCGCCCTTCGCGCAATACGCACCATCAAAGAGATGGGAAAACAAGCAATTGCGGTTTATTCCACTGCGGATAAAGATGCGCTCTATCTTCAATATGCCGATGCGAGTATTTGTATTGGTGGTGCAAAATCATCTGAGAGTTATTTAAGTATTCCTGCGATCATCAGTGCGGCTGAGATCAGTGGCTGTGATGCCATTTTCCCAGGGTATGGTTTTTTAAGTGAGAACCAAACCTTTGTTGAAGTCTGCCAACACCACAATATCAAATTTATTGGGCCTTCCGTTGATTCTATGGTTTTGATGAGCGATAAATCTAAAGCCAAAGATGTCATGAAAAAAGCGGGAGTACCCGTTATTCTTGGAAGTGAAGGTGTGCTTGAAAGTGTTGAAGAAGCCAAAAAGCTTGCTGAGCAAATCGGACTTCCTGTCATTGTGAAAGCTAGTGCAGGCGGTGGTGGACGTGGTATGCGTGTGGTTGAAAAAATGGAAGATTTGGAAAAATCGTTTCTTGCCGCAGAAAGTGAAGCGCTCAGTGCGTTTGGCGATGGTACACTTTACATGGAAAAATACATTAAAAACCCACGTCATATCGAAGTACAAGTGATTGGTGATTCGTTTGGCAATGTTGTCCATATTGGTGAGCGTGATTGTTCGATGCAACGTCGTCACCAAAAACTGATTGAAGAGTCTCCAGCCATTGCACTCGATGCCAAAACAAGAGCACGACTTCATGAAGTAGCCGTTAAAGCAACGAAATATATCGGATATGAAAATGCAGGTACGTTTGAGTTTCTTTTGGATGCCGATAAAAATTTCTATTTTATGGAAATGAACACCAGACTTCAAGTCGAGCATTGTGTCAGTGAGATGGTCAGCGGTATCGACATTATTGAGTGGATGATTCGTGTGGCTGAAGGTGAAAAACTTTTTGATCAAAGTGCACTCACTTTCCGTGGGCATTCGATTGAGTGTCGTATTACGGCAGAAGATCCTGTCAAATTTATTCCAAGTCCAGGTAAAATTACAAAATATATTATTCCTGGTGGACGTAATGTTCGTATGGATTCTCATGCGTATCAAGGCTATATCGTTCCGCCTAATTATGACTCTATGATTGGCAAGTTGGTTGTGTGGGGTGAAACACGTGACCGTGCCATTAAAAAGATGAGAGAAGCTTTGAATGAGTTACAAATAGAGGGTATTAAAACGGTAAGAGATTTTCACTTGAATATGATGGACAATGAAGATTTTATCGAAAATAGATTTGATACAAACTATCTTTCACGCTACTAAATAACAGTAAGGTCGCCAAAATGGCGACCTTTAACTTCTTGTTTGACTATGGTGCTCTGATAACTTGAATGTTAGCAGATGATTTTAACTTTTCAAAATACTCTTCAATTGCTTTTTGTTCTTTACCTTCTCCAAGTTTTGAGTAGATATAGTTTTTAGCATCCGCAAAAGAGACGGTTTGAACATTGTATTTCTCTTTCACAAAAAACATCACATAATTTGAATCGTTTTTAGAGATCGCAGTAAACTTACCTTTAGCGGTTTTATTGAGGAGTGCTAAAAGTTTTGGATCCGTTTTGCCTGCTTCAATTTTTCCTTCTTGAAGCTGGACATCACTCACGGCGCTCATGGGATTATTTTGAATGGCAGTTAAGCTTTGTTGATTAGCGCTGGTGTAGATTGTAACATCAAATGCACTTGCTTGTGAAAATTCATTAAGGTTTTCATTATAATAAGCTTGTAGGTCACTATCCCCCATTTGTTGCATTTTGGTACTAACAATTTTTTTATAGAGTTTATCACGTTGTAATTTCTTTTTAAGATCCTCTTTATACTCAGAAATTTCAATATTTTTTGAACGGATCATATTAAGGAAATCATATTGATTCATATTGTTACTAATTGCTAAGTTTTCGATATATTGATCGACTTCAAAATTGTCAACAGCGATATTTTGTTTTTTGATTTCAGATTCTTCAAGCTTTTGTCTTACTAAAATATCTAATGCCTCTTTTTTGGGGATGTTAAAGCGCTGTGAATACTTGAAAACATCAAATAATGTAATAGGCTCTTTATTAATAATGATAGAAACTCCATCAACAGTACTTGCATTTACAGGTGAAAAAAGTAAGGTTGTACACAACGTTACAAAAGTTAACACCTTTAGTTTAATCTTCATCAATAATCCTTTATTTTAAGAAAAATAGCTATATAATCGTGTTGTATTATACAAAACAAGCTACGTATGATAACATCTTTTTTGACAAAAAAAATTAAAAAAATGTTTTTTCTCCAGCTCCAGTGGATTTTTTAATCACTACGTAACGAAATGATACATAATTTATACATAATTTATAAAATAAAGAATGAAGGTACAGTTATGGTTGTGACACGCTTTGCCCCTAGTCCTACGGGATATTTGCATATTGGAGGGCTTAGAACGGCTCTTTACAGTTATTTGTGGGCAAAAAGAAATAATGGAAAATTTTTATTTCGTATTGAAGATACAGATCTTGCTCGAAACTCCAAAGCAGCAGCAGATGCTATTGTCGAGGCATTCAAATGGGTTGGTTTAGCGCATGAGGGTGAGATTGTTTATCAATCAGAGCGTTTTGATCTCTATAAAAGTTATGTTCAAAAGCTTTTGGACGCTGGAAAGGCGTATAAATGTTATATGAGCAAAGAGGAGCTTGATGCACTTCGAGAAACTCAAATGGCACGTAAAGAACGCCCAAAATATGATGGGAGATACCGTGACTTTACGGGAACGCCTCCAGAGGGCGTTGAGCCTGTTATTCGTATCAAAGCACCCACAAGTGGCGTGATCTCTTTTGTCGATGGCGTTAAAGGTGAAGTCAGTTTTAATGCGAGCGATATGTTGGATGATTTCATCATCGCTAGAAGTGATGGCACACCAACCTATAACTTTGTTGTTGTCATCGATGACGCGCTGATGGGCGTTAATGAAGTTATTCGTGGGGATGACCATCTTTCCAATACACCTAAACAGATCATTTTATATCAAGCGCTTGGTTTCGATATTCCCAAATTTTACCATGTTCCTATGATTTTAAATCCTCAAGGTAAAAAGCTCTCTAAACGCGATGGTGCCGTTGATGTGATGGAGTATAAGAGGGAAGGGTATCTGCCAGAAGCTCTGCTCAATTTTCTGATTCGATTAGGCTGGAGTCATGGCGATCAAGAGATTTTCTCATTTGAGCAGATGCAAGAGCTGTTTGATCCTTCAAATATCAATAAATCAGCTTCGGCTTATAACCAAGAAAAACTGGTATGGCTTAATGCGCATTATATAAAACAAGCAAGCCATGCGCGCTTAATTGATGAATTGCGCTTTTTTGATGTCGATATTACGTTACATGTAAAGAAAGAGTTACTGATTGACGCACTTCGTGATCGTGCTAAGACCTTAGTGGAGTTTGCTGCTATGGTAAAACAGATTTTAGAGGCACCAATGTGTTACGATGAAAAAGCGGTTGAGAAGTTCTTAACTGCCGAAGGGTTAACTGTTTTAGAGCAGTATCTTGAAGCGCTAAAAGACGCAAAAGAGCTCAATAGTGCGAGTGAATTTGAAACAGTTACCAAAGGATTTTTAGAAGAAAAGGGTTTAAAACTTAAAGATCTTGCGCAAGCCATTCGTATTGCCATGGTAGGTAATTCTGTGAGTCCTTCTATCTTTGAAGTGTTGGAAATTATTGGATATGTCAATGTTATACAAAGAATTCAAAAATTAATATCTTATAAAAGGAGTTAGTGTGAGTAATAAGGGGAAAGTTACTAAAGAAGAGTCTTTAGAATATCATATTGGTGGGAAAATTGAAATTAGTGTTAAAACGCGTTGTGATACTGCTAGAGATCTTTCAATGGCGTACACTCCAGGCGTTGCACATCCTTGTTTAGAGATTGAAAAAGATAATGAATTAGCGTACAAATATACCAACAAAGGTAATCTTGTAGCCGTCATTAGTGATGGAACGGCCGTTCTAGGTCTTGGTGATATTGGTGCTGTTGCAGGAAAACCTGTTATGGAAGGCAAGTCTGTTCTTTTCAAAAAATTTGCGGATGTTGATGCGTTTGATATTGAATTAGATGAACATGACATTGATAAAATCGTTGCGATTTGTAAAGCGCTTTCTCCAACATTTGGTGGTATCAACCTTGAAGATATTAAAGCACCTGGCTGTTTTGAAATTGAGCGAAAGCTTCAAGAATGTGTTGATATTCCTGTTATGCATGATGATCAACACGGAACCGCAATGATTACCTCTGCTGGACTTATCAATGCCCTTGAAATCAGCGGCAAAAAAATTGAAGAGATGAAAATTGTCGTTTCTGGTGCAGGTGCTGCAGGAATTGCATGTGCAAAAATGTACAAACTCTTGGGTGCTAAGAAAATTGTGATGCTTGATAGTAAGGGTGTTATTCATGCTGGTAGAACAGACCTTAACACATACAAAGCAGAGTTTGCATTGGAAACCAGTGATAGAACCATAGAAGATGCAATGCGAGGGGCTGATATGTTTTTAGGTCTTTCAAAACCGGGTGTTGTCAGCCAAGAGATGGTTAAATCCATGAATCCATACCCAATTATTTTCGCCCTTGCAAACCCAACGCCTGAAATCTTACCTGAAGAAGTTCATGCAGTAAGAGATGACGTTATGATGGGAACAGGTCGAAGTGACTACCCGAACCAAGTCAATAATGTTTTAGGTTTCCCTTTCATCTTTAGAGGTGCGCTTGATGTGAGAGCAACCAAAATTACAGAAGGCATGAAAATGGCTGCAGCCGTTGCGATGGCAAAATTAGCCAAAGAAGACGTGCCTGATTATGTCAAAGCAGCTTATAACGGGGAAGATCTTAAATTTGGTATCAATTACATCATTCCAAAACCATTTGATCGAAGGGTCTTTGTGTGGATTTCTGCCGCGGTTGCAGAAGCTGCAATCAAAGATGGTGTTGCTCGTGTAAAAGATTTTGATATGAAAGCCTATCGTGCAAAACTTCAAGCCATTATTGATGCGGAGCAAAAATAAGTGAAAAACGTTCATGTCATCAAACATCCTCTGATCGAGCATAAGCTTTCGATTTTGAGAGATGAAAAAACAGAGCCATTTCAGTTTCGACTTTTAGTCGATGAAATATCTCATTTGATGTTATTTGAAGCAACCCGTGATTTACCTCTTCGTGACATTAAAGTCCAAACACCTGTTGCGTTGGCTAATACTAAAAAATTAGATGCAAAAATCATGATCTGTCCGATTCTTCGGGCAGCTCTTGGCATGTTGGATGGTATTTTTAAATTAATCCCTGATGCCAGTGTTGGATTTTTAGGATTTCAGCGCAATGAAAAAACACTTGAAGCAGAGTTTTACTATGCGAAGCTACCACCTGATCATAAAGAGCGTATTGCGATTATTATCGATCCGATGTTTGCTACAGGTGGAACGGCGATTGATGCCGTGAACTTTTTAAAGTCTAAAGGGGTGAAAGATATACGCTTTTTAGCGTTGGTTTCGGCACCTGAGGGACTTAAACGTTTTTGTGAGATACATCCTGATGTACCTGTTTTTACAACGTGTATTGATGATGGCTTGAATGAAAATGGCTACATCATTCCAGGTCTTGGTGATGCAGGGGATAGAGTTTTTAATACGGTGAACAGCTAATAAAAACTCTTTTCTGAGGTTTACATGTAAAACGGGCAAAGCCCGTTTTACTATACTGCCCCTTGATCAATCATCGAGTCAGCCACTTTTCGAAATCCTGCAATATTCGCACCCAACATCAAGTTCCCCTCATCGCCAAACTCTTTAGATGTTTTATAGGAAAGCTCAAAAATATTTTTCATAATGCCTCTAAGTTTACTATCGACTTCGGCAAAACTCCATTTTTGCATGCTTGCATTTTGACTCATCTCTAATTGACTGGTGGCAACACCACCGGCATTGGCAGCCTTTGCAGGGCCGTAAAACATTTTGTGAGCCAACATGAAGTCAATCGCTTGCGGGGTGCTTGGCATATTCGCTCCTTCATTAACCAGCCGACAACCGTTTTTATAAAGAATTTGAATGTCAGCAAGGCCCAGTTCATTTTGTGTTGCACTAGGAAATGCTGCAAAACAAGGGATACTCCAGACAGCATTCGTTCCCTCGGGATATTGACTGACAGGAATGTAGGTCGCTTCAGCATGAACGTTAAGGTATTCACTTAAATCTTTACGTGCAATCTCTTTAATGGCTTTAAGTGCATTAAAATCAATGCCGTTTTTATCGTAGATCATCCCACGAGAGTCACTGCATGTCACAGGTAGCGCTCCCATATCATAGAGCTTTTGAATCGTATAAAGTGCTACATTGCCTGCTCCTGATACGGTGCATACTTTGCCTTTAAGGGAGTCACCCACTTTGTTGAGAATATTTTCTGCAAAATAGACTGAACCATAGCCTGTCGCTTCTGTTCGAGCGAGCGAACCTCCCCAGTTGAGTCCTTTGCCCGTTAATGCCCCTTCAAAACGACCCGTTAAGCGTTTATACTCACCAAACAGATAGCCAATCTCACGCCCACCGACACCAATATCACCCGCAGGGATGTCTTTGGTCTCTCCAATATGTTTGGAGAGTTCCACCATAAACGATTGGCAAAAGCGCATGATTTCACCTTCACTTTTACCTTTAGGGTCAAAATTACTGCCACCCTTTGCACCACCAATGGCAAGCCCTGTCAGAGAGTTTTTAAAGGTCTGCTCAAAGCCTAAAAACTTAATAATACCAAGATTAACACTGGGATGAAAACGAAGACCGCCTTTATAGGGTCCTATGGAAGAGTTAAACTGTACACGGTAACCAATATTGGTTTGGATTTTTCCTTGATCATCGATCCAGACAACACGAAAGAGAATTTGGCGTTCAGGAATGACAATACGCTCTAGTATATTGTACTGATCGTATTTGGATTCTGCCTGTAAAAGCGGTTCAAGCGAGGTTAAAACCTCCTCAACCGCTTGGTAAAACTCAGTTTGGCCAGGGGTACTCTCAATCGTGGATTGAAGAACTTTATCGATATAACGTTTCACGGACATCGGGCAACTCCTTTGAGGATTTTACGACGAAGGCTTTTTGAGGCGTTTGGCTTTTTTGAGAAAAATAAACAGTGCTTTCTGTTCTTTTTTCTGAATAGAATAACTGATAAGTTTAAGATACTCTTTGATGTCATGGGCTGCAATACCACGCTCTTTGGCATAGGTATGTAAAATATAGTTTGGAATTTTGATTGGGCGTTGAACAAATTTTGCTGAGAGTTTTTTATAAAAGCTTTGACGCACATTTACACACAATCGTGCAAAAACAAACGGCAGATGATATTTATCATGCCATATCTGCGCAAGATCAATATACGCATCGGGCTCTTGCAGATAGAGTTTGAGCGCGCGATCTCCGATGAAAACTTCACCTTCAAGCCCAAGAACACGGGCTAACATATTGGAGGTAGCAGAGGCTGGGTCTCTTTTAGCAACACCCTTTTTTAAAATAACACTTTTAACATTTTTTTGCGCCACTATGCCAATAGGCAAAGGGGTAATCGATTTGCGTTTACTTTCAATACTGGAAATAAATGCGGCATCCACAACACGTTTTCTAAATTTACGATTGATACTGGACGGAACAGATTTCTGATGCTCACATGAACGTTTAAAAGCGTTGGGTAGTGAGGCTCGTTTTAAAAAAACATGAAATGGAAGAAGATTGATATAGTCTATCTTTCCAAAAACCATACAGACTCCTTATTACTAGGTTTTGTATTATAACTTGTCTTGCTTAACAAGATGGTTACTAAGAAGACTTATACCCAAAAGTAGGTACAATGAAAGGAAAAAAAGAGGATAGTACATTATGCTCGAATCGCTATTTACCGCCGAAGCACTTATGGCATTATTAACATTAACGGCTTTGGAAATTGTTCTTGGAATTGATAATATTATTTTTATTGCCATTCTAGTAGGACGTTTGCCTGCCCATCAAAGAGATAAAGGTCGGGTTTTTGGACTGGGCCTTGCGATGATCACACGGATCATGCTCCTTCTTTCACTCTTTTGGATTATGAAGCTGACAACACCTCTTTTTACTCTTTTTTCCTATGCTATTTCAGGACGCGATCTCATCTTAATTGTGGGAGGTCTATTCCTCCTTGCCAAGTCAACAACCGAAATTCACCAAGATATTGAAGAGGTAGGTGAAGAGGAAAAAGAGCTTAAAAAAGGTTCACGTGGCTTTTTTAATACACTCATTCAGATTGCTGTTTTGGACATCGTTTTTTCTCTTGATTCTGTCATTACGGCTGTGGGTATGGCAAACAATATTATTATTATGATTTTGGCCGTTGTCCTTGCGGTAGGAGTGATGATGTTTGCAAGTAAGGCTATTTCTGATTTCATCGATGCCAATCCTACCATTAAAATCTTAGCACTCTCTTTTTTGATTTTAGTTGGGGTGACGCTTATCGCTGAAGGGCTTGGTCTTCATATCTCAAAAGCCTATGTTTATTTTGCGATGGCATTTTCTCTTGCCGTTGAGTCGATTAATATTTACAGTCGTAAGAAAAAAGCTAAAAAATCAGTAGCTAAAAAAGAGGCGTAATATGTTTTCTCTCCTTCGTTCTTCCAATGCCTTTGCCATTGATCTTGGCACGAATAATACACTTGTATATCAACCCAGTCGTGGAATTATTTTAGATGAGCCTACCTCTATTTCATTCGATACAAAACGAAGTTCTTTTTTTGATAGTGGCGCTTCTTCAAGGCGAATGTGGGGTAAAAATCCTCAACATATCGAAGTGATGCATCCTCTTTCCAAAGGGGCAATTGCCAATTTAACTGTTGCAAAAGCTTATATTAAAGAGGTCATTGCGCGTATCGCGCAGAGCCGATTTTTCAAACCAACGATTCTTGTTAGTGTTCCAAGCGATCTCAATTCGATGGAGCGGGGTGCTGTGGTGGAAGCGTGTAAAGATGGAGGTGCTCGTGAAGTAATGCTCATTAAAGACCCTTTTTCTGCCGCTCTTGGCTCCATGCAAGAGATAGAATTACCGAAAGGTGTTTTGGTACTGGATATTGGAGCTGGGGTGAGCGATATTTCACTTCTTTCGTGTAATGGGATTGTGATGTCAAAGTCTCTCCGTGTTGCTGGAAATGACCTGGATGAGGCAATTATTGAGTATTTTAAAGCGAACAAGCGTATTCTCATTTCACACAATGATGCAGAGCATTTAAAAAAAGAGCTTGGAAATCTTATCAATCGTGAAGAAGTAACAATGCAGATCAATGTCAAAAATCTCGTCTCTCGTCTTCCCGAGCGCTTTGTGGCAAGTTCTCATGATGTGCATCAAGCGATTATGCCTTTAGTAGATAAGATGGTTTCACTAACACACCGCATGCTTTCAGAACTTCCTCCTGCCTTTGCACAAGATATTTACGATCAGGGTATTTTACTGACAGGCGGCTCTTCAATGCTGCTAGGGTTAGATTGTTATCTTTCTGCCAAATTAGAAATAGCGGTCAATGTTGTGGATAATCCTTTACAAAATATTATTCTAGGAGCAGGGCGAGCCATGGAAGATGTCCGTTATAGCTCCCTTTTAGGCGCATAAGAGCAATAGATTTCGTGCTCTTATCTTACCCTTTAGGGATTAAACATATCAATATATCTTGATATAAAGATAATTTTATGCTACCATTTCATCATTGTTACATGTAAAGGTTCAATCATGAAAAAAGTACTGATTTTATGTACGGGCAACAGCTGCCGAAGTATTATTGCAGAAGCTCTGGTAAACGCACATTTAAAAGGCATCGAAGCGTATAGTGCGGGAGTTCGTGCAAGCGGATATGTCAATGCGTATGCGAAAAAAGTCTTAGAAGAAGAGGGTATTTGGAAAGAGAGCTATCACTCTAAAACACTCGATGAGGTTTTACATGTAAACTTCGATTTGGTAGTTACGGTATGCGATCATGCCAAAGAGAGCTGTCCGATGTTTCCTCGTCCTATCCCTAAAATTCATGTGGGGTTTTCTGATCCTGATGGTAAAGATTATGGGGCATTTATTCTTACATATAAAGCAATTCAAGCAGAGCTTTTGCCTATCATTGAAAAAGAGCTAAGCGATGTTTGATGTATGGGAAAAGATGGTAGATTATCTGGTCTATGGGTTGTTCGGCCTGGATGCTTCGACACAAAAAGCAGAGGTAGTTCATTTTTTCATCTTTGATACGGTGAAAATTTACATTCTTTTAGTGCTGATTATTTTTGCAGTGAGCTTTTTGAGAACCTATTTTAATACCGACAAAGTACGCGTCTATTTGCAAGGTAAAAGTGAGTTCACAGGCAATGTTTTAGCAGCACTTTTTGGCATTATTACGCCATTTTGCAGTTGCTCTGCGATTCCTCTGTTTTTAGGTTTCATGCAAGCACGCATTCCGCTTGGTATTACCTTTAGTTTTTTGATTTCAAGTCCAATGAACAACGAAATTGCGATTGCCCTTTTATTCGGACTTTTTGGCTGGAAAATCACGGCACTGTACATTGGCTTTGGGCTTTTGGTTGCCATTCTAGGCGGTTTTACTGTTGGTAAGCTGGGGATGGAAAAATATGTTCTCATTCCTGTTGTGCCAATGAGTGGTGATTTGGAAGAGGTTGAGATTAAACTTACGGTGAAAAAAAGAGTCAAAGAGTCGTGGGGTTACACGCTGGATATTTTACAAAAAATCTATCTCTATGTAATGATTGGTGTTGGTATAGGAGCATTTATTCATGGGTATGTTCCAACAGAATTGATCGTCAAATATGCAGGAAGCAATGCGTGGTACAGTGTTCCTTTCGCTGTACTGTTAGGTGTTCCGATGTATTCTAATGCGGCAGGCGTGATGCCTTTGATTGAGGTCTTAACCAGCAAAGGGATGTTGCTTGGTACGGCTCTGAGTTTTATGATGGCAATTACAGCCCTTAGTTTACCCGAAGCGATGATCTTAAAGCGCATTTTACATGTAAAGCTGATTACCCTCTTTTTTGGCATTGTTGCCCTTGGAATTATGGGCGTTGGGTATCTGTTTAACGCACTGTTATGATGTTTTTTGTCGTACATTTTGTGTTATAATCGCGTATTCAAGGAGAGACTATGCGATTAAAAACTAAAGTGGTTGTGATCATAGCTGGATTGCTTTTGAGTGTTTCTATTACAGGTTCTATTATCAATTACATGAAAAATGTTCAGGATACACAAGCGCAACTGCAAAATACTTCATTGCCGCTTTCGGTCGACAATATCTACACTGAGATTCAACAGCGTATGATTGAGCCTTTACTTGTCTCTTCATTGATGTCTCATGATACTTTTTTGCGAGACTGGCTGATGGACGGCGAAAAAGATATGGATGGCATTGTTCGCTATCTTACGGAAATCCAACAGAAATATGATATTTTTACAACGTTTTTAGTTTCCGATAAAACCAAAAACTATTACCATCCTAGAGGGCTTATTGATGTTGTCAATAAGGATAACAGTGCCGATGCATGGTATTTTCGCTTTAAAGATCAATCAGAGCCTTATGAAATCAATCTGGATCATAATGCCAATTTAAGTGATACTTTAATCATGTTTATCAATTATAAAGTGATGAACTATAAAAATGAGATGATTGGTGTAACGGGTGTGGGTGTGCGGCTTCTCAACATTGAAAAGATGCTCAACTCCTTTAAAACCAAATATAAATATGACGTCTACTTTGTCGATCAAAAAGGAGAGATAACGCTTTTCTCTCAAGCCCTCAATAAACGTGGCAATATTGCCAACATTGATGGGTTAAAAAGTATCAAAGAAGCTATTTATAAGGGTGAACAGACACAGTTTGAGTATAAAAATAAAGAGGGAGAGTACCTTCTAAATACCAAGTACATTGAAAAACTCAAATTGCAACTTTTTGTCGAAATTGACAAAAAAGAGTATCTTAAAGAGCTTAAGAAAACATTTTATGCCAATTTAGCGATTTCGCTTTTGGTGACCTTGTTGGTAACGCTCATTATTATTTATACGATCAATATTTATCAAAAACAGCTTGTTAAAATGGCAAGTGAAGATTCACTGACGGGACTTGCCAATCGAAGAAAATTTAATGAACATTTTGAAAAATTCTACAAGCTTTACAAAAAAGGGATCAATTCACTCACGCTTATGTTGATTGATATTGATGATTTTAAAGAGGTCAATGACACCTTTGGCCATCTTGTGGGCGATGAGGCTTTAGTGAGGGTTGCTGAAATTTTACGCGTGGAGCTTCGCTCTTCCGATATGGTAGCACGTTGGGGTGGAGAAGAGTTTGCACTGCTTTTCGTTGATGTGAGTTCTGAAAAGAGTGTTGAAATTGCACAGAAAATTTGCCAAGCTATTCGAGAGGACAAAGTGCTGAGTAGTCTTTTACAAAGACCTCTTACGGTGAGTATTGGGGTAGGACATCTTAGCAGTTTGGAGAGTCAAGATGGGTTGGTCTATAAAGTGGACAATGCACTCTATGAAGCTAAAAAAGCTGGCAAAGATCAAGTCATTGTTGCGTAAGGAAAAAAGTATGCAAAACGTAGTGATAGCTGTTTTATTGATGGTGGGTTTGCTGCATGCAGATGAGCTCAAAAAGGTAAGTTTTGAGGAGTATCTTCTCCATTTTGACTATAAAGAGCGTGAAAATATGAAGATCAAAACACCGGATATGTTGGTTCTGATTGAAGAGGGGAAAGCCATCTTGGTGGATGTCCGTTTTCGTGAAGAGTTTGAAGTGTGGCATATGAATTTTGCGAAAAATATTCCGCTCAATGAACTGCCAAAACGTTTGAATGAGCTTCCCAAAGATAAGCTTATCATCACCGCATGTCCGCATAATGACAGATCCAACCTTGCACGTCTTTTTTTGGTGCAAAATGGGTATAACGCAAAGTATCTCAACGATGGGCTTTTAAAAGTGGCTGAGTTTTTACGTGGGGATAATGCAAAAGAGTTTTTAGAGGAATATCAAGCTTCCAAGGAGAAAAAATGAAGATTGAAATTTTAGGAACAGGCTGTGCTAAATGTCAAGCGTTGACATTACATGTAAAAGAGGCTGTGGCTAAAAAAGGGCTGTTTGCACAAATCGAAAAAGTAGAAGATCTCATGCAAATTATGCATTATGGAGTGACTTCTACACCTGCTTTGGTTATTGATGGCAAAGTTGTTAGTAGTGGTAAATTGTTAAGTGTCGATGAAATTGTGGCACTCTTAGGGTAGGGAAAAATGATGAATGAATCGGTTGAGCAAAAAGCATTAGAGTATTTTTCAAATGGGTATGTGTGCAGTGAAGCAGTTTTAAAAACCATCGCAGAAAAACATGACATTGATTCGCCATTGATTCCTGCCATTGCCTCAGGATTTGGAAGTGGTTTGTCACGCAGCGAAGGTGGACTTTGTGGAGCATATAGTGGTGGAGTTATGGCACTTTCCCTGCTTCAAGGACGAACAAATGCAAGTGCACCCAAAGATCCACTTTATCACAATGTACAACTCTTTAAAGAGCGTTTTGAAAAAGCCTTTGGAAGCTGTGAATGTGCCAAACTTTTGGGCTTTTCACTCAGTTCTCCTGATGCAGGAGAAAAATTTAAAGAGGGCAACTGCAAAACCTGTAAGTGCGATCTTTATGTGGTTTATGCGGTTAAAGAGGTAGAACATATGCTTACATGTAAAGCAGAAGAGCCATTGTAAAACGGCTCTTAGTTCTTTTACGCTTCGATCCAACCGCCGCCGATAACGAGGTCATCTTGGTAGACAACGAGCGCTTGCCCGCTTGCGAGTCCAAAAACGCCCTCTTCAAGATTGGCGATGATCTTGCCATTGTCAATTTTCACATATGCTTTAGTTTTAGGACTTCGGTAGCGTACTTTAACCGCATATTCACCCTCTTGAAAATCGTTACTTAACGAAAAATTTTCGGCAACCACTTGGGTTTGAAGCAGGTCTTCTTTGGTTCCTGCGATGACGGTGTTGGTTTTCGCATCGATATTCACGACAAAATGTGGGTCATGTGCTCCGTTAATCGTCAAGCCTTTGCGCTTGCCAATCGTGTAGTGCATGTAGCCTTTATGTTCGCCAATCACCTTGCCATTCACATCTTTGATCAGTCCCTTTTGATCGACGTTGATATGCTTTTTCAACACTTCAATATACGTATCGGTGACAAAACAAATCTCTTGAGACTCTTTGTAGGTTTCAAGTGTTCCTAGCCACGGTAACTCTTTGAGGGCGATGGGTTTGATATCCGTTTTAAGCATGTCACCTAGTGGGAAAATGATTTTCTCGATCACCTCTTTTTTAAGCCCAAAGAGGAAATAGCTTTGATCTTTGCTCATATCAAAGGCTTCTTTGATATGACCGTTTTCAACGCGTGCATAATGCCCTGTGGCAATTTTGTCGCATCCCATTTCCATCGCTTTTTCAAACGCAAATCCAAATTTCATTTTAGGGTTACAAAAGGCACACGGATTGGGAGTAAGTCCTTGCTCATACGATCTCACAAAGTAGTCATAGACATGTTCTTTAAAGAGCGCTTTAGCATCAATAATATGGGTCTCAATGCCCAAATGATGGCTCACTTTTTCGATGTTAGCGATATTAATGGCATGTTTTTTCTCATCGTCATGGAGTTTGAGATAGATACCAATGACCTCATGGCCTTGGTTTTTGAGCAAGTATGCGGAATAACTGGAGTCAATACCGCCGCTCATAAGGAGTGCAATTTTCATAGATGTATTCTCTTTTATTTACAATTTCGACGTCTAAAGAGTAAAAGTCTTTACGTTTCGTGTTGACCCAAAAATGGGCACCATTAATCTTTGATACGCTTTTAAAGCAAAGCTCTAAAAGCTACGCTAACGCTGAGTTTTCTTCGGCAGAAAGCCCACGCTACGCTCAAAAAAGGGGTAAGGGCTAAACTTTTTACTTTTTTTTACATGTAAAGCGAAAAAAACTGGGAAGGTAAACGTTTAGCGTTAAAACATGGGGGATTTTCAAAAGAGGCTGGAGCTGGTGAAGGGACTCGAACCCCCGACCTGTTGATTACGGATCAACTGCTCTACCAACTGAGCTACACCAGCGCGATGAAATTTTACCCCATGTTTACTTTTATTACTTTAAAAGTATCCTCATTTTGGGAGTGAATGAACCATTTTACATGTAAAACGTTTTTTCACTCCTAAAAAACCTTAGTGTGCTAAGGCTTGGTCAATGTCGGAGAGCAAATCTTCTAAGTCTTCAATGCCCACTGAAAGACGAATCATCCCCTCCGTAAGCCCATAAGCCGCTTTTTTCTCTTCAGAATACTCCGCGTAAATCGTATGGTACGTTGCAATGGCTAAGGACTTGTTATCTTGAACGTTTGTTCCTCGTTTGATAATGTTGAGGCGATTTAAAAAGGCGTAAGTCGCTTCTTTATCTTTAAAGCTAAAGCTCACAAGTCCCCCGCCACCGCTAAACTGTTTGGACGCGTTGGCAAAGTAGCTGGAGTTTTCCAAAAAAGGATACTCAACACTGATAATCTCCGCTTTGCTTTGCAAATGTTTCGCCACAGCCAGAGCGTTTTGGCAGCTTCTCTGCACTCTTAAATCAAGCGTTTCAAGCCCAAGGGAGAGCATATATGCACTCATTGGTGAGAGCGAAGCGCCTAGGTTTCGGTAGGTCTCTTTGCGAAGGCGCGCCATAAACGCATTGGGTCCAAATTTCTTATAGTAAGGCTCTAAATTGGCGTGATATTTCCAGTTAAACGTGCCATTATCGACAATCAAACCACCCAAAACATGCCCACCGCCACTGATGTACTTGGTTGCAGAGATGATCTCAATATCCACGCCATGTTTTTTAGCATCAAAGATGTTCCAAGGTGTTGCCGTTGTATCCACAATGAAAGGCACATTGTGCTCTTTTAAAACGCTTTTGATCGCCATAAAATCAGGCACGATGAGTTGCGGATTGCTGATACTTTCGCAAAACAAAAAGCGCGTTTTGTCATCAATGTTTGCTTTAATCGCGTCCACATCGCTTAAATCCACATAACGTACTTCCACCCCAAAATCACTGAAAAGGGTTTGAAAAAGCGAGAGCGTATTGCCAAAAAGGAATTTCGTCGTGATAAAATTATCGCCACTTTTTAAAAGCGCCAAGAGTGCATTGGAGATCGCGGCCATTCCTGTTGCCGTTGCAACCACGCCAAATGCACCGCTGATCGCTTTGATTTTAAGTTCAAACTCTTCGATGGAAGGGTTTGATGAGCGTGAATAAACATGCCCCGCTTTTTGACCTTTAAAAACAGCCTCTAAATCTTCCGCTTTTTCAAACTCAAAGGCTGAACTTTGATAAATGGGGAAGCGCATTGCGCCATGAGTGTCTTTGTGTGCAGGTTTGGCGTGCAATGCTTTGGTGGTAAATCCCATAAAATATCCTTGTTTGTATGGCTAATCAGCTTCGAAATAAACCCTTTCTCGGCACGGTTGAGACACGATGGGAGCCCCGAAACGCTCACGCTTTTCGTCCCATCGGCTCAAAGTGTCTCGTTCAGGTTTTTTCTACGCGATTAGCCTTTACATATAAATGATTTTGCCGCTATTCTCAGCGGGTACAATGTTCTCTTTTGCGACGCACTCTCCGATGATGAGCACCGCAGGTGTGGCACATAATGTCGCCATTTTATCCAATTTTCCCACAGTTCCAACTATCGTGATCTGATCTGGCAAGTCAATCTTCGAGACGAACGCCGCAGGAATGTTGGGGTCGATGTTCTGTTTGGCTATGGCATCTTCGATCTTTTTCGCAAAACTGTGTGCCATCAAAACAATGACCGTATGCAACGGCTGTTTTAAAATGCTCACCCAGTCGTCGTTAAAAAGCGTCTCTCTCAGATGCGCTGAAACGATGGTGACACCTTTTGAGATGTCACGAATCGTGGGCACAATCCCTGAAACCGTACACGACCGAAGGGCTGAGGTAATGCCATTGATGACCTCAAACGCGATGCCATGCTGAGCCAAAACCTGCTTCTCTTCGCCCAAGCGACCAAACAGAAGCGGATCGCCCCCTTTAAGCCGCCCGACGACGAGTCCTTGTTGTGCGTATTCGACCAAAAGCGCGTTGATCTCGTCTTGGCTTTTGGAGTGAAACCCCTTCTTTTTGCTGACATCGACGACTTTACATGTAAGCGGAATCAGGGCGCGAATCTCTTCTGAAACCAACGCATCCACCAACGCAACATCGAGTAGTTCAAAGGCATTTAAAGCATCTAACGTGAGATTACCCACATACCCTGTTCCACAGCCGATCAAAAAGACTTTTCCCGCACCCGCTTTGGCGATCTCTTTGAGTTTATCCAAATCACGGTCTGGCTTTTTACGCTCGTTTTTGAGGCGTTCGATTAACGAGGTCAAATCACGCGGTAATATCCGCTCAATCTTATCGCGAATCACTTGTGCCAAGGTGGGTGAACTGCCGCCACTGCTGACAGCGACTTGGATATCGCCACGACGCGTGAGCGCGCTAAAGTAAAAATCACATAGTTCAGGAACGTCCACGACATTGAGCCAAAAATGATGAATCGGTTTGAGCGCAACCAAACGCTTGGTCACACTCTCATTGCCTGTCGCATCAATAATCACCTCAAACCCTTCTGCATCAGCATCCTCAAACGTTTTACATGTAAACGTTTTGGATGCAAAATAGTCGTCCAAAACTTCTGCCGCTACAATCTCATACGCAAAATCAAGGCTATCGAGCACTCTAGCTTTTTGTGCGGCGACTTTGCCTGCCCCAATCAAAAGCGTTTTTTTAGGAGTGAGTGCGATGCCTAAAGTGCTCATTTTTTCACAATCCTAACACGCCAACCGTTACCTTCTTTCGTAGGAGTTTCGACTTTATGTCCCTCTCCTGCGACGGATTTGGGTACGTTGTCGATCGGTGCGCCATCATCGAGTAAAATCTCCAAGACTTCGCCACTTCCAAGTTTGGAGAGTTCCATCTTCGTTTTCACAAAGTTCATCGGGCACGCCACACCGCTGAGGTCTTTAAAGTGCACCGCTTTCACTTCTGCGTTTGCATGGGCTTGTGCCGCGGCTGCTAACTCTTTCTCTTTCGCAAATTTAAGCGTATGGTCCATGCTCTCATAAAGTTTGATCACCTCTTCGGCAAGCTCTATCGATTTTTCATCCGCATCGCCCTCTAACATCGTGCCATAGTACGCGTTAAGCAAGGTTGTGTCGACAAAATGGGTTTTAAACGCTTTTAAAACACCTGCTTTATCACGGGCATCTTCACCTCGTGTGACGAGTAACATACGTGCGCTTAAAAGACGAATCAGCTCAAAATCTTTCTCTTCTTTTTCAAGAGCCTCTTTAAGGGCTTTTTTATCGGCTTCGATGAGGTCGTACATGCCCGCACTACATTCGCCCATACCTCTTCCTTTTAAGGAGAAGAGTTCGACGGCATTGTAGTCAAAGTACGGATTTTTATCGTCTTTGAAAGAGGGAATTTCCACGTATTTTTTAGAAATCTCTTCGACGATTTTAAGTCCACCATCATCAATCCAGTCAGCAAAACTCTCGTATTTCTTTACATGTAAAAGCCATGTGTCTAATACTTCTTCGACAAAAGCAGGTAAATGAAATGCTGCAACATCGCCACATTTTTGTGAAAAGACCGTGCCTTCGCCACTTGTGCGCGTTCCTGCAACGACGTTGTAGGCAGGGTACGAATACCCTTCGTTGCGTTGGACTTTTCCAAAAAATCCAAGATCGCCGATAAGATGTTTTCCACAACTGTTTGGGCAGCCTGAAAGATGGATTTTAAAGCCTTGAATGAGGTCATAATCTTTCACATCCAACAGTTTATCGAGACGTTTTTGAATCGCATCCACCGCACCACGAGGGCGAGCGATGCCCAGCTGACACGTTGCCGCACCCGTACACGCGACCATATCACCAAAGAAGGTTGGTTTGGAAACATCTTTAGAGAAGTTGATTAAGATGTCATGTAAACTTGCCATTTGAGGCGCTGTTAAGTTGCGAATGTAGAGGTTTTGATCGCCTGTAAAACGAAGGACATCTTCGCCAAACGGAAGCAGGGCATTCGCAAGGGAACGAGCATTATTAAAGTGAATATCTCCTAAATGAATCGGCACTTTACAGCCATAAAGCCCTTCTTGTTTTTGGGCGTAAACGTAACGGTTCCACCATTTTGAAATGTTTTCTGGAACAGCAAATGGCTCATGTGTTGTGTCGCCTTTCGTGCGCTCAATCTGCTCAACGGGCATTTCCCAGTCACCTTTAGCTTTAATGGCCTCGATTTCAACGTTGACGAGTCTTCTAAACTCATCCATGCCCAACTCTTCGATCAAGAAGCGAAGGCGTGCCGCATGTTTGTTTTTACGGTTACCGTTTTGATCAAAGACTTGCTTAATCGCTTGAGCGTATAAAAAGACTTCGGTGTCGGGTACAAAATCAAGAAATTTGCTTCCCACACGAGATTTTGCACCCATGCCGCCTGCGACAAAGAGTTTAAAGCCTTTGACACCGTTTTCGATCTTGGCGATAAACCCAACATCGTGAATCGTTGCATACCCACGATCCGCCTCAGAACCACTGAATGTGATTTTAAATTTGCGTGGCAATGCAAACGAATCTTTTTGCTCCAACATTTTGGTCGTCAAAGCAAGCGCGTAAGGGGAAACATCAAAAATCTCATCTTGCGCCGTACCTGCGAGTGGATCAGCCATGATGTTACGAACGGTATTGCCACCGCCACCTCGACCACTGAGGTCAATGCTGTGCAGGGTGGTGATAATGTCAATGATATCTTCGATCTTGACATAATGAAGCTGTGCTCCGCCGCGCGTGGTGATGTGAATCGCCTCGTGTGCGTATTTTTCCGCCAAGTCTGCTAATGTTAGCAATTGTTTTGGGGTGACAATGCCTCCTGCTAGTTTGATGCGCACCATAAAAGTGTTGGCTTCACGTTGTTCGTACACGCCAAAGGGAACGCGCATCGTTTTAAAGGTAAGGTCATCGAGTGTGCCTGCTAAAAATTCGGCATGATTTTTTTTGAAAATTTCCAAGTCATCGTAGACCATTTGGGGGATAATATAGTGGCTCATAATCGTAACTCCTTTGATGTTACATGTAAAGTGCGAAAAACGCACCAATAGTAAAGCAGTTCAGAGTAAAACGCGAAGAAATGACCTGAAAGAGACACTTTGAGCCGATGGGACGAATAAGCGGAGCGTTTCGGGGCTCCCATCGTGTCTCAACCGTGTCGATAGAAGGTTATTTCGTAAGCTGTTTTACATTTTACAACGTGCTTTACGGACTCTAAATAATGTTAATTTCTTCTTTTTCAACCGTTTTATTTTTAATAATAAATGACTTCATATCAGGAACGTTGCCTGCAAGCGAGACGATAATATAACTGACATTTGGGTCAAACGCTAAACGAATGTCTTCCTCGCTCGGACGAGCAGGTGTTTCTGGGTGAGAGTGGTAGACAGAAATGAGTCTAAGACCCTCTTTTTGCGTCTTTTTAAACGCGTCAAACTGCTCTTGCGGATCAAAGCTGAAGTGTTCATTGCTCGCATCCGTGTTTTTCATAGGGATCGCGTATTTCACTTCGCCATTGATGCCTGCAAGATAACCACACGCTTCAATCGGGGTATCTTTGAGTGCGTGTGCGACGATTTCATTGTACACGCTTTGGGGGATTTTAATCATAGCTTTGCCTCACAGACAACCGCTTCGTAATCTCGTATCTCTTTGATTCCCTCTCCACCACACACACGGCATTTAGGGTTTTTTTTGAAATTCACATTTCTAAAATTCATTGTTTTGGCATCAAAAGTTAACAGTCTGTTGTAAAGGGGCTCACCTACTCCTACGATGTATTTGAGTGCTTCTGCGGCTTGGATGGTTCCAAGCATGCCTGCAACCGCGCCTAAAATACCCGCACTTGAGCAGGTAGGAATAGCGTTCGCTGGAGGAGGGCTATCAAACACACATGCGTAACATGCGCTCTCGTGCGGTTTAATCGTCATCGTTTGTCCGCCAAAACGTAAAATACCACCATGAGAATAAGGGACATTGGCTAAAATACACGCATCATTGATCAAAAATTTCGCCGAAAAATTGTCGGTTCCATCGATCACGAAGTCGTAGCCTTTGACGATGTCCAAAATGTTGGACGCGTCTAAAAACTTTTGATATACCGTTACTTTAACATTCGGGTTGATCGCTTCCATTTTTGCTTTAGCCGAGAGCACTTTAGGAACACCGATGTCTGCTGTGGCATGAATGACTTGACGTTGAAGGTTTGAAAGATCAACTACATCGCCATCTACGATGCCAATTTCGCCAACACCAGCTGCGGCTAAGTAAAGGGCTACGGGAGAGCCAAGCCCGCCCGCACCGATGACCAATACTTTAGAATTTGCAATTTTCTCTTGTCCTTCAATACCGACATCTTGGAGAATGATATGGCGTGAATAACGCTCTAATTCCTCATCGCTAAACTCTTTCACGCGCCACCTCCCATAAAGTATAAAAAGTTGATCTCATCGCCTTCTTTAAGGCTTGTTGTTTGGTATTCATCTTTGGTTAAAAATTCGTCATTGAGTTGCACTGAAACCATGTCGGGTTGTTCCACATTTTCAATAATCAATAACTCTGAAAGAACGATTCCGTCCTTAATCTCTTTTGAATCGCCGTTAATGGTAAGTTTCATTTTCTTCCTTTTTGTTTCATTATTATAGTTTAAAATTAACCGATATTATCCGTCGGAAATTGATGCGGAAAATGTTTGCGAAGCAGGGCAAAAAGCTCCTCTTCAAAATCCGCATTGGTATGAGCTTTATCGACCAAAAGATCGCTTACATGTAAAGACTTTGTGCGCCTCGTTGTGTACTGCTCTAACACTTCAGTGATGATGCCACCGCCTGCGATGTCATACTCATCAACGATGACAAAACGACCGAGCTTTTGGTTCTCAGCAAAGAGCTCCATCGCCAAAAGGTCGTGCACTCTAAAGATGACACACGCTGCTTCGTGACGACCCACACTTGGTTCATCGGCGCGGTCTAGCGTATCGCCGTCGATCACGCGTTTGATCTCTTCAAGATAGATCGTACTTTGTGCCGAACCGATCTTGATTTTATACGGTTTATCGAGTTCCAACGGTTTTGCTCCCAACCAAAAGAGATTCGCTTCAAAGCGGTTGCTTACCTTGGGCGTACTTTGATCGGCTCTGGCAACGACTTCGCCGTTTCTCACATAAATTTGTGTTTGAAGCGTAAACCCAATCGCCTCGCTCTCTTTAACACTCGTTTTGACTTCCGTGTTAAAGCTTTCTATGCTCGCCACACGTGAGCGTTTCAATGATGGGTAAAAGATGACTTCATCGTTTACATGTAATTCGCCACTCGTTACAGTTCCCGCATAAATGCGACGGTCATCGTTGTCGCGTGTAAACTTGTACACATCTTGCAATGGCATTCTAAAGTCATCATTCTCTTTTTCTTCCACGCTTTTGAAACTATCTAAAATTTCTAAAACCGTTGGTCCTTTGTACCAAGGGGTCTCTTTGGCATGCTCGATGAGGTTCACACCTTCTCTTGCACTGATTGGGATAAAAATATCACTTTTAATCCCAAGGGTTGCAAGGTATTCGCTGTACTCGACTTTCAGTTTGGTAAAGGCGATTTCACTAAAATTCACCAAGTCCATTTTATTGACCACGATCGCCACTTGTTTGATGCCCAAAAGGGAGAGCAACATACCATGACGTTTGGAGTTTTCCGCCACGCCCTCTTTAGCATCAATAAGCAAAAGAGCCGCCTCCGCACGAGATGCTCCACTGATCATGTTTTTCAAAAATTCGATATGACCGGGCGCATCGATGATGATGTACTCTCTTTTTTTACTTTGAAAAAAGACGCGCGCACTGTCAATCGTAATACCTTGCTTTTGCTCATCGGCAAGTGCATCTAGCAAGAAGGCATACTCAAAGGGACGTGCATTGTTCTCGCACATCTTTTTCACACTCTCAAGTTTTCCTTGTGGCAATGAGTCAGTGTCGGCAAGCAGACGCCCGATGAGCGTACTTTTGCCGTGATCGACGTGTCCTGTGATGACAATATTGAGTCTTTGCATTACATGTATCCTTCTTTTCTGAGTGCTTCGAGTGTGCCGCCGCCGTCTTTATCTTGCGCTCTGCCTGAGCGTTCCGCGATGTCTTTAAACTTTCCACTGGTCAGCTCTTCAATGATCTCTTTTGGGTTACGAGCCTGTGAATCCACAGGTGCCGTACACGGAAAACATCCTAAAGAACGGTAGCGTTTGCCATTACCTTGATCAAAATAGAGGTTAATAATAGGAATATTCTCCCTCTCAATGTACTCCCAAATGTTGAGCTCCGTCCACTCTAACAGTGGGTGAATGCGTACATGCGTTCCAGGTGCAAAATCGGTTTTGTACTGGTTCCAAAGCTCTGGTGGTTGCGTACTGGCGTCCCATTCGCTCTTTTCATCACGTGCTGAGAAAACACGCTCTTTGGAGCGACTTCCCTCTTCATCCGCACGTACACCTACAATCACACCGGTATAAGGTGCTCCGTTTAGCTCATCTTCCCATATTTTTTTGTAAGGATTCCATTTACGGCGTGCCCACGTACCATCAAGCGTATTTTTGAGCGCGTCGCTTTTGAGTTTTTTACAACAACTAAGGCGATCGAGTCCATTCACATACGTTTCGCCCTTGGCAAGCGCTTCTTTGTTCTGCCCAACGACTAAGTTTAAGTCCCATTGGATGGCGATTTCATCGCGGTATTTGATCATCTCAGGAATTTTAAATGCCGTGTCGATGTGTACCAACGGGTAAGGCACATGTCCAAAAAATGCTTTTCGTGTGAGCCATAACAGTACCGTGCTATCTTTGCCGATGCTCCAAAGCATGGCAAGATTTGGGAAGCTTCGATACGCTTCTCGCAAAATATAGATACTCTGGGCTTCGAGTCTGTCTAAATGATCCATTAGTTACTTCTCCTTATGCAGATGTAATCCGCACTCTTTATGTTTGGGATTTTCCCACCACCATCTGCCTGCTCTGATGTCTTCGCCTTCTTTGATGGCGCGTGTACAGGGTTGACAGCCGATACTTTTAAAGCCTTTGGCGTACAAAGTATTTTGGGGTATAGCAAATTCAGCCATATAACGATCAACCTCTTCATCGCTAAAATAGGTGAGTGGGTTGAATTTCAGGAGCTCAAATTTACCATCAAATTCGACCAACTTTGTATCGCTTCTCGTGATAGACTGTGCGATACGAATACCGCTGATCCAGCCATCATACCCCTTAAGTGCCTGTGCCAAAGGGATGAGTTTACGCACATGGCAACACTCTTTGCGCAAATTGATATCATCGTAAATGCCATACTCTCCCACTTTGGCTTCAAGTGCTTTGATTGCTTCGTCGCTCGCACTAAAGCTTTTGATCGCTACGCCAAAAAAGGCTTCGATCTCTTTTTGATACGCGAGTGATTCAGGAAAGAGTTTATGCGTTTCAAGCGTAAATAGATCAAAATTGATCTCTGCTCTTTTCGCTAACGAGATGGCAATCGCATCTTCATTTTGATGGCTAAACGCCAATGTGACTTTAAGCGCTTTGGCTCCGACAAGTTCTTTTAGTGAATTAATCGCTTCTGCGACTTTTACCTCATAGTTTTGGCTCATATCTGATACTCTAAGTGTGTTTTTTCTCGACCAAAATCGATTTTGTTCCATGCGCGCTCATGAAAGTAATAGAGCAACGTTTTAGTGATAAGCTCAAATCCGCCAATAGAGATGGCGGCAAGTGGACTTCCTGTGACGATAAAACTGATCAACATGGTATCAACTGTTCCGAGTGTTCTCCATGAGATTGCTTTGACGATACTGCGTTTTTTATCCTCTACCATGTTGCCTCCTTTTTAATTTTCAGAATCATAGCATTTTAGTAGAGTATTGTCAAGTAAGTTTATTAGAATAGTAATGTATAAAATTTACAATTGATTTTTCTCAAAAAGTTTAGTTTAAGTGATAAAAATTAGACGAAAAAATAAAGATAAATTTATCTGCTTAGGTGTGAGATTATTTGGGGTGTAGCAAAAACAAAAAAGCTTTAATTTTTTATTTGATAATGGTTATTATGATTTATTAAAGGATTTTCAAGTATGCTTTGTTCACAAAATTAGTATAAGGAAATATACCCATGAGCATTTCATCTCATCTTTTAAAACTCTTTATAGGCCTTAGCATCACGTCTGGCTTTGCGATGGCCAGTGAAGTCAATGTCTACTCTCACAGGCATTATGACAGTGACAAACTTCTGTTTGAAGCGTTTGAAAAACAAAGTGGCATTAAAGTCAATGTCATCACCGCTAAAGCCGAAGAGCTTGTCTCCAAGCTCAAAATTGAGGGCTCTAACTCACCGGCTGACGTTTTACTGACTTCTGATATTGGCAATTTATACGAAGCCAAAGAGGCGCATCTTTTGCAGCCTATCGCTTCTAAAACACTGGAGGAAAATATTCCTGCGCATCTTAGAGATCATGAACATGAATGGTTCGCACTGACCAAGCGTGCGCGTATTTTTGTCTATAATCCAGAAAAAATCTCTGAAAAAGAACTGGGCAGTTATTTGGATTTGAGCAATCCTAAATTTAAAGGTAAAATTCTTACCCGTAGCTCTTCTGCAGCGTACAATAAATCGCTTTTAGCCTCCATTATCGCTAATCACGGTGAAGCCAAAGCGTTGGAATTTGCCAAAGGGTTAGTCGCAAATTTGGCAAGAGAGCCTAAAGGAAACGACCGCGATCAGATTAAAGCGGTTGCCAGCGGAGAGGGCGACTTAGCGATTGTGAATACTTACTATTTAGGTATTATGCTCAATAGCAAAGATCCTAAAGACGTTGAAATTGCGAAAAGTGTAAAGCTCTTTTTCCCAGCGCAAAAGGCAGAGGGAACACACATCAACATCAGTGGTGCGGGTGTAACGAAGTATGCTAAAAACAAAGAGAATGCGATCAAATTGATCGAGTTTTTAAGCAGCGCTGAGGCGCAAACCATTTTTGCGGAAGCGAACTATGAATATCCTGCCAATCCTGCGGTCAAGGCTTCTGGAACGGTTGCGACCTTTGGAACATTTAAAGAGGACACTTTACCTCCTTCCGAAGTGGGCAAATACACCAAAAAAGCCGTTGAGATTGCCACAAAAGCAAACTGGCGCTAATGCAAAAGTTCAACTACTTACTAGCCCCTTTTTTGGGGCTGGTCATCTTTCTTCCCATTGCTTCGCTGATCGTTTATTTTATTGCGCAAAGTGATTTTGGAGTGGCAACGATCAATCAAGCAGAGTTATGGCTTTACAGTAAAAACACGCTGTTTGTGCTCTTAGGCACCGCCTTTTTGGTGCTGCTCTTAGGCATCAGCAGTGCTTTTTTAAGTGCACGATATGTTTATGTTGGCAGTCGTTTTTTCAGCCTCGCGTTTGTCCTTCCTTTGGCATTTCCTGCGTACATCATTGGCTATACCTATGTGGGCTTTTTTGAATTTCATGGCATTCTTTCCACGCTTGTATCGCTTCCAAAATTAAAACTGGATATTTTAAATGTGTATGGGGTGGTTGCGATTTTATCGTTTGCGATGTATCCGTATGTTTTTATCTTGGCGCGTGTTTCGTTTGCTTCGATCTCTTCCACGGTGGTTGAACTCGTTTCACTCAAACAGCTCTCTTTTTGCAAAGCCTTTTTTACCGTCTATCTGCCTTTGGCGTATCCTGCTATTTTTGTGGGGTTAGTCCTTGCGATGATGGAAGTGCTCAGTGACTACGGTACGGTGGCATACTTTGGTGTCGAGACGTTTAGTGTGGGCATTTTTAAAAGTTGGTTTGGGTATGGCAATTTGAGTGAGGCGATCAACCTTGCGATTGTGATGTTGGGCATTGTTTTTGTCCTTTTATTTGCAGAAGCCAGACTTAGAGCTCGGTTTCGTTTTATCAGCTCAACGCACAGCGCTTCTAAGGCACCGAAAATTGTTTTAGAGGGTTATCGCAACGTTCTAGCCTTTAGCCTTTCGCTTCTGATTTGCATGGCAACACTTTTGATTCCAACAGGTGTGTTGGTATATTGGTTCTATCTTGATTGGGACAGCCTTGATTGGGGAGCTTTGAGCTATCTTTCTCGAACGCTCAGCCTCAATATTTTCTCGGCGCTTTGCATTATCACGCTAGCGTTTATGATGGTGTATGCCCTTCGGTTTTACCCAAGCAGACTGGGCGCCATCAGCCATAAACTCTCCATCCTTGGGTACTCCATTCCAGGAGCCATTGTGAGTATTGGCATTTTACTCTTTACCAATTTTATTGACCAAAGTGTGGGGAAAGTCGTTTTAGGGGGAAGCTTTTTTGCCCTTATTTTTGCGTACCTAACACGCTATTTTGCGGCCAGCATTGGCTCGGTTGAAAATGGATTTAGCAAGATCGATAAAAGCATCGATGATGCGACGATGGTTTTTGGTACGAGTCTTTGGGAGCGTATAATGCGTGTTTACCTGCCACTGATGCGACCTTACCTTTTGAGCGGTTTTTTGATTCTCTACATTGATCTTGCCAAAGAGCTTCCCGCAACCTTGCTGTTAAGACCGTTTAATTACGACACGATAGCCATTCGCATTTACGAGCTTGCGAGCAACGAGATTCTTTATAAAAGTGCGTTACCATCGCTTTTGTTGGTGGGCACAACCGCCATTGCGGTGTTACTTCTTAATTCAAAATTTGTACGAGGTCGACGATGAAACCTATCGTAAGTATTGAGCATTTGCACAAACGTTTTTGCAAAGGCAGTGTGTGTGTCGCCAATGAGATCAGTTTTACGATCAACGAGGGCGAGATATTTAGCGTTTTGGGCAGAAGTGGGAGTGGAAAAACCACCCTTTTGCGTATGATTAGCGGTCTTGAAAATCCTGATAGTGGTACGATTTGTATCGGTAATACGGTTGTTTACGATGCCAAAACAAACCTGCCTCCTAACCAGCGTGAAATCGCCATCGTTTTTCAAAATTATGCCCTTTTGCCGCACTTAAACATCGCTCAAAATATCGCGTTTGGAAGCAAAGCAAGCTCAGAAGAAGTTTTACATGTCATGCAAAAAACCAAGATCGAAACGCTCTCTTCCAAGTACCCGCACGAGATCAGCGGCGGTCAGCAACAGCGTGTTGCGTTAGCCCGTGCCATCTTGGATAAGCCCAAAATTTTACTGCTCGATGAACCACTGAGCAACATTGACACGGAGTTACGAACCATTTTACGAAGCGAACTTAAAGAGATGATCAAACTGTTTGGCATCACAGCGCTGTTCATCACGCACGACAAAGAAGATGCGTTTTACCTCTCCGATCGCATTGCCATTATGGACGGCGGTGATCTTTTGCAAATCGGCACGCCCAAAGAGATTTACAATCGCCCCAATTCTCTTTACTGCGCCAATTTCTTAGGCAAGATCAATATCTTACCCCAACGCTTTTCACAAGGTTTTCAAAAGCGCTATTGCAGACTTGATGCCATCGTTTTAGGTAAGGGTTTTTCCCACCAAGCACGCATTCAAGCGATTGTGTTTTACGGCAATTTCTATGAAATCACCTTGGCGTTTGAAGAAGAAACGCTGATGGCGTACAGTTTTGATGATAGCCTCAGTGTAGGCGAGATGATAGGCTTTGAGATTGATGAAAAAAAAGTGATCGCGTTTGATTAGAAAACGATATTAAAATCTGAGCCTTTATGTTCTTTGGAGTGAATTTCAAGCCTAAAACCATTGGCTTTGCAGATGGTGTTGACGATGTCTAAACCGATGCCAAAGCCGCCTTTATCGCTGTTGGCACGTTTATAGCGTTTGGTAATGTCGCCTAGTTTGGAGTTGTCGATGCCGATACCACTGTCTTTGACACGGAACTTTTCAAAGTCCAATGCCACTTCGATGCTCCCTTGAAAACGGTTGTATTTGATGGCGTTGGAAAGCAGGTTGTCGATAAGTTTGGTGAGGCTCTCTTCGTTTACATGTAAAGATTTTTCTTCCAGTTTTAGGCTTAAGTCGATCTGTTTACTTGCCATTAAATCTGCAAAGTATTCGAGGCGTTCAATGATCAGTTTTTTCACATCGACATCATTTTTTTCTTCATTTTGCTTGTCATGCAGAAGCATGTAACTAAGATTTCCATAGAGTGTCGCAATGCGTTTGGCACTTAGTTCGATGCGTTTGCGCTTCTTTTCATCTACATCTTTAAGCGTGCTAATGCTCATCAAAATCGCCGTAATCGGCGTGTTGAGCTCATGCGTTGAATCTTTGATAAAAGTGTCGAGTGTTTCAATTTCTGCTTTGATGGGTTTTAAAAAGAGTTTTGCAAGCACATACCCAAGCAGTGTCGCAAATGCAAGGCTGAGCAAAAGATAGAGAATAATCTCATATAAAATGGCACTCAAAAGGTGTGAGATATGTTTTTCTTTGATGACAATGTATTGCACGCCAAGATGGTGTTGCACGCTGTCATCGACATAAAAAAAGCTGTTGTCTTTGAGATAGAATTTTTTCGTAAAATCAGGTGCATCGCTAAACGTTACATGTAATGGTTTTTGACCTACGCCAAAAAGCGCTATTTCAAATCCTTGTTCGATATCGAAACACTGTTCTATAAAGCCTTGATGCAGACAATGAACCAACTTTTCATCTTCCATCATATGCGCTGTGATGATTTTGTGTGAGACGGAAGAGGCGATGGTATTCATCTTTAATGAATGGTTTTCATACAGATTTTTTTTCTCGATACTGTAAAACATGCCTGCGAGAATGAAAATAAACGTATAAATCGAGATGAGATAGATCAGTAAAAAACGAAGGAGAGAGCGTTTTTCATAATGGCTTAAAGACATAACCGACCCCTTTAGTATTTTCGATCAACGCTTCAAGTCCGTAACTGCGAAGATTTTTGATGTAGGTACGCACCGTCGCATACGTCGGTACTTCTTCAAAACGCCACACCTCTTCGATAATCTCTTCAAAACTTAGCACACGGTTTTTATGTTTTAAAAAATACTCCAGCAGTTGCACCTCTTTTTTGCGGAGTTTATACGACGTCTCGGGCGTGATGATCTCGTAATTGGAAGGATCAAAAAAGAGATCATTTGTGAGGGTGATGCGCTCGTTTGTATCGATGTTGTGAAGTTTTTTTGTACGCTCAATGCGCACTAAGAGCTCTTCAAGATCAAACGGTTTTTTGAGGTAATCTTCCGCTCCTAGCGCAAATCCTTTTTTCACATCGCTAATTTGATCTAAGGAGGTTATAAAGATGACAGGTGTGGTAATGCGAGCATTTTTGATCTCTTTTAAAAGCTCAAACCCATTCAGGCTTGGGACATTGATGTCAAGAAGCAAGAGGTCAAACTTATGCTCAAAAATGGCATCAAGCGCTGTTTTACCGTCATAAAAGAGCTTTACATGTAAACCATGTTCGACTAAAAACTCTTCGATAATTTCGCTAAGAATTGGGTCATCTTCAAGGAGTAGGATTTTCATAAGAGGCATTATACATGAAATCTAGCAGAGGCTTATGGCATTGTTTTATTTTTACATGTAAAAAAAATTGGGTTGAAAAATGAGCCCTATTTTTTTCACATGTGTATCAAAGTGTATGCTAAAAAGTGTAACGATAGGCTAAGGAGATTTGGCTATTTTTGCTCTTAAGTGCAGCCATATTTTCCCAATAATAGGCCTCTCCAACATCGGTGAAGATTCTATACCGATCACCTCTTTCAAAAGCATAGTGCGTAAGAGCATAGGAGACAATGATGTTTTGATGTGTACTGAGCTGATAGGTCGTTCCGAGATGGAGGGAAACCATTGATGTATCATCAAAATGACTGGTTTCGATAAAAGGGCGTAAATGATGTATATCCGTATAGGAAACGTTCATAAATGGGCTGTATTGTAGGTTAGCATCGAAGATAAAATCATCGTATTGGTACGATGTCCCCATACCAATATAAGGCCCTTTGTACTCTTGCTCAAATGTGATCAGTAATCCTCCGTATCCTATCTTATCAAACTCGAAATAGTTCCCATTATAGATTCCGAAACCATTATAGCTTTGAAATTTTGCCTTTTCATCTTTATACCCAAGGCTAACCCAGAGGGGTACATCTTCAAAGAAATTCAAAGAATACTTCAATCCAATATCAAGAAGCGAAACAGTGGGATTTTTAGTCTCTTCGTGGTGTGACCACAATGATACAATCGTAGGGTCAGCATCCTGCCAATCGTAATCATCCATGACACTATTATTGCTTGAAATATTTTTTTTATATTCAAAGTAAGCCTCTAAAGGATTCGTAATCTTATAGCGTGTCTCTACGCCTAATAGCTTGACATTTTTTGCTTTCCATACAAGTTGACTCACTTTTCTATTGATATCCGTATCATAAAGATATTCGTTAGTGGTTGAATTAAACAGAGATAAGGAAACACCAAGTGTTAAACCCTCAAAATCGTACTCTTCTTTTTGGAGAACATTTTCCGTTGCGAACACAGAGCTTGCGGTTAGCACTAACGTTAAAAGTAAATTTTTACATTTCATCAATGACATTCCTTGTTTATCAAAGTATAACGATTTATTGTTGAAATAATAAATATTCAAATTTCGCATCCCGAAAAATATACATTATTAAAAAGGTAGATATAGTTGACATAAAACGGTGTTTGTGCTATGATTTTGCCCATATTGACAACAAGGAGTTCGACCATGACCGTTTATAGTGCCTCACTACATGGAAAAATTACACTTGTTTTACGCCTCATGCGTTGCTGCTAATACCTTCATTTTAACACGCTACACTAACCATTCAATATCATTTTAACGATAAACTCGTTTTTACATGTAAAGAGATAGAACCTATGAAAAAAGAAATCAAATACGAATTAACATACGGGCGCATTAGCCCCATTACTGAACTGCCCGATAGACAGCGTTTTCTCAATACCTTGAAACATTCCAATGCCAACAAACTTGCCCTTTTAAATGTCAATGGCTTTTGGAATTTCAACCATGTTTTTGGTTATGCCGTTGGTGATGAAATCTTAAAAATCATCTCGCAAAGGCTTCAAAAACGCTTTCCTCATTCCGTCGTTTTCCACTTAGGTGGCGATAATTTTGCTGTTCTTGCGGGTAAAGAAGTCGGCAAAGAGGTGTTTATACAAGCGATCAATGCGTGTATGTGGTATTTTGGGTATTCACCCATTGAGATTGAAGAGGAAAAAATTTACGTAGCGATTCGTATGGGTGTCGCCATCGACTATGTTGACCTGTTTCTCAATGTCGAATTTGCGATCAAACAAGCCAAACGTATCGGCAAGGACATCGTGGTTTATGACTCATCCAGTGTCACGTTGTGTCGACCAACCCATTCCAGTGCCAGAGCCGATTTGGAGTGGCAAAAGGCGATTCGCCAAGCGTTGCTGAAAGATCGTTTTGAGGTGTATGCACAGGGCATTCAAGGTGGAAAAGTAAAAAAATTTGAGTGTTTGGTGCGCATGAAAAGTACCAATGGTGGCGTCATTTCGCCGTACCATTTTTTAGAACAAGCCAAACGTGCTAATTTGTACAACAGCATCACCAAAGTGGTGATCGAAAAATCGTTTGCTTTTTTTGCCGATAAAGAAGCGGAATTCTCGGTCAATCTAACGCTGAGTGACATCTTAGATCAAGAGACGGCAAATTTCATTATAGAAAAGATGTATGCCTACTCGGTGGGCTCTCGCTTGACGATAGAGTTGGTGGAGAGTGAACACATCGAAAATCATCCTGAGGTAATTGCGTTTTTAACGACGATCAAACAACAAGGGGTTAAAATCGCGATTGATGATTTTGGAACGGGGTATTCTAACTTTGAATACGTGGCAAAATTGCAAGCGGACTTCATCAAGATCGATGGCTCTTTGATTCGAAATATCACCAAAAATGCAACACACCGCGCCGTGGTTGAAGCCATCGTGACGTTTGCCAAAAAAGTTGGAATGGAAACCGTCGCAGAGTTTGTCTCAGATTTTGAGATTTACGAAGCATGCCAAGAGCAGAAAATCGACTACTTTCAAGGCTATCTCTGGAGCGAGCCTCAGCCATTGCATAAGCTTAAATTGTGAGGGGAAAGTGGCTAGAGATAGCCACTTTTGGTTTTACATGTAAAGATTAGAATGACCTGCTTCTTTCGATTTTGAGTATTAACTCTCTATACAAATGGTTATTTTTAATCTATTGTCTTCTTCAGGTTTATAGTATTTATACGTGATAACAGGAAAAAGAGCATAAGTTGTAAACTCTAAAAATGTTTTGGCAAGTTCAGGGTTTCGTCTCATAAAAGGACCGAAATTTGTAAAAATCAATCGGGTATCATCTCTCACACCTTTTTCATTTTTAATCCCTAATACTTTATCGCCTTCTAAATAATCAAGGTAATCATCATAATCATCCCATCCCCAATCATCGTCTTTATCATAAACATAACCGTCGCTTAATTCTCTAGGTGTCAAGTTTCCTAATAAATCTTTGTAGGCATCCCAATTAATATCATCAATTATATTGTCCATCACATAACCAAACTTTAGTTCTGTGCTTATATACTTTGCTAATTCTTTCTTTGTATTTATATCTTTAAAATCTAATACTTTTTCAATCATGTTACTCTCCAAATCGTTTTTTACGGTTGCCTTTGGTAATTTCTTAATATTATAAAATGGTGTACCCGTATTGCCTCTTAAAAAGGATTATAAAAATTCCCCTTACCTCGCTCCACAAATATTCCACACACGTTCTCTATACTTCTTGCATAACTTTACAAGGAGTGCGTGATGAAGAAGATTTTAGGTGTGTTTTTAGCGGTGGCGTTGAGCCTTAGTGCTACTTTTGCGGCAGATGCTTTGTCTAAAAAAGGGATGGCTGGTCCATTGGAAGTTGAGTATAGCAGTGAGAAACCACTCTCTCAGGGCATGAATATGATCAACATCAAAGTCAAAGAAAATGGCAAAGAGATCAAAGATGCGAAAGTCAGTGTCACCGCTTCGATGCCAGCGATGCCAGGTATGCCAGCGATGGAGCAAAGTTCTGAGGCGATGTTTATGAATGGTGCGTATATGGCTCATGTGGTGTTTTCAATGAATGGTACATGGCAGCTTAACATCGTCATCGAAACAGCTGATGGCAAAAAACAACGCTTAAAATCAAGCGTTAACCTCTAATGAAACGCGTCATTTTAATGCTCGTAGCCCTCGCGGGCTACGCTTTGGCGCAAAGTGAGTTAACCTCTTTAGCGTATGAGCATAACTATGAGCTAAAGGCACTCGAAGCTGAGGTACAAGCGCTTGAAAAAGAGGTTGATATAAGCAAGATTTGGGAAAACCCTATGCTCTCACTTGGGGTCAACGACATCTTTTTAAATGAGCCTCTCACAAGAGATAAAGACGCCCAAAATGAGGCAATTTCCCTTTCTCAAAAGATCCCAACGGGTGGAAAGCTAGACATCAAAGAGTCGATTGCTTTGCAAGATTTGGCGATTAAAAAGCTGGAACTTAAAACCAAAAAACTAGAGATGCAACAAGAAATTGGTGTGTTGGAGCAAAGCTACATTCGTATCAACAAAGACCTTGCTTTAGTGAACAAGTACGAAAAAGTGTTGGAAGATCTTAAAAATGCTCACCTTGCTTACAACACCACGAGTGCGCACTATGTCGATACGCTGAACAATACGATTTTGCAAAAAAATCTAGCCATCGAGAAAAAAACATTGCTTCGTGACAAAGCGTCCATCGAGCGCAAGTTAGAGAGTATCATCGTAGCGCATGTGCCTGAGATGAGTGCAAACGAAGGGTTATTGCCTTATAAACTCAGCGATGAAGAGAAGCTTTTGGAAAAATCGCCGAAGCTTCAAACCCAAATGATGATTAGCCAAAAAGAGCTCCTCAATTTACGCTATGAAAAAGCAAATAAAACACCCGATGTCACGGTAACTCTTGGCTACAATCGAAGGCAAGGAAGAGATGACTACGCCTTTTTAGGCGTTTCTGTACCGCTTCCGATTTACGGCAAAGAGAATGCCTCCATCCAAAAAGCCACACTCACCCATGCTTCCTCCGAACAAAGTGTGCAGTCGGTGCATAAAAGCTTGCAGTTTGAGCTAAGAGACGAGCTTCTCAACAAAGAGTTACAGTACGACAAAATCTCTTTGGCAAAAGAGGTGTTACATGAAAATGAAAAGATGTATGAAGTGCTCCAAAGCACCGCATTGTCTCAAAATGACGCGCTCTTAAGCCTTCTCAATGTACTCACGCAAATCATTGAAGCGCAAAAACAGATCAACGCTAACACGTTCGCGTATAATGAGTCTATCATCAAAATCTACACCCTTTTAGGAGTCGAGCTATGAAATACACCTATCTTATTTTAACAGCACTTTTACTCGTAAGTGCGCAGCTTGATGCCAAGCAGATTTTCAATGTCAAAACCATCGAAGTGAAAAAAGTTTTGGAAGGTTCTGCCAAAGATTTTTACGGCTATACCAAAGCCAATGAAGAAAATGTCAAAGAAGTGAGTTTACGTTATGACGCGTTTATCGAGCAGCTTTATGTGAACAAAAACTTTTTACATGTAAAAAAAGGTGAGCCACTTGCGAAGCTCTATTCGCAAGAGATTTACACCGCAGAGTTGGAACTCATCAACGCGTTACGTATCAAAAGTGACAGTATGGTACAGAGCATCACGCAAAAGCTCAAACTTTTAGGGGTCGATGAAAAGACCATCTCGAAGATTATGGCTGATAAAAATGTGCCTGAGTCCATCACCATCGTTTCGCCCTACAGTGGCATCGTAACCCAAAAAGCAATCAATCAAGGTGCGTTCGTTCCCAAAGGGATGAAACTTTACGAGATCAGCGATTATACGAACCTATGGCTTATCGTCAAAGTGTATGAAAAAGACCTTGATTTTGTTAAACGTACCCAAACGGCCGACATCTTTTTTGATATGAGTGCAAAACCGTACAAAGCCAAAATTGATTTTATCTACCCCAAAGTTGACCCGCAAACCAAAAGTGTGGACGTGCGTTTGGTGATCGATAACAAAGACCTCGAAATCTACGAAAATGCGTTTGCTAAGGCGCGTTTTGGAACAGCCAAACGTGAGTATTTAGCGCTTCCAAAAAGTGCCGTGATGACCAAAGGGGCTAAAACGAGCGTGTTTGTCAAAGGCGAATTTGAGGGCGAATATGAACCACGAGAGATCGAAGCAAAACGATTGAACAACGATACGTATGAGATTGTCTCAGGGCTTAAAGAGGGCGATGTGGTTGTCTCAAATGCACTCTTTATGTTTGATGCCGATGCTCAAAATAATGGCGGGGCAATGCAATGATCGAGAGCATCATTGAAAAGAGTGTCAAAAACAAAGCACTCCTTCTTATCGCTTTGCTCATTGGTGCATTTCTGTCATACTGGGCGATTCGGCAAACTCCATTGGATGCCTTGCCAGACCTGACACCACCACAAGTCATCGTCAATGTTAAGTATTTGGGGCAGTCACCCAAAATCATCGAAGATCAGATCATTTATGAGCTGACCAATGCGCTTTTAGCGACAGCCAAAACCAAAACGGTGCGCGCGTTTACCTCGTATGAAAATGCCATCGTTTACATCATTTTTGAAGATGGCACAGACCTTTACTGGGCGAGAGATAGGGTCAATGAAGTCATCCAAAATGTCTCTAAAAATGCTCCTAAAAATGCGACCATCAAGTTAGGACCAGATGCCACAGGTATCGGTTGGGCATTTGAGTACGCACTTAAGTCTCACAATCGCAGTCTTGAGGATCTTCGTAGCATTCAAGATTACCTCTACCGTTATGCACTTTTGGGGGTTGAAGGAGTCAGCGAGGTTGCTAGTGTGGGGGGTTATGTCAAAGACTATGAAATTACATTGCATCAAGATGCACTCTACAAATATGACCTAAGCATCGATGATCTTATGAATGCTCTTTCCAAAAACAACAATGACCTCGGCGGTCGAGTCGTGCTTGAAAATGGATTTGAACAGATGGTTCAAGCCAGAGGTTTTGCGCTCTCTTTGGACGAGATAGCAGGCATCACCATCAAAACGGTAAATGGCATTCCTCTGAAACTCTCCGACATTGCGGATGCTCGTATCGTACCAACGTATCGTAGTGGTATGGCAGAGCTCAATGGCGAGGGTGAAGTCGTTGGCGGTGTCGTTGTAGTGCGCTACAAAGAAAACGCATATAAGGTCATTCAAGCGGTTAAAGAGAAGCTAGCGAGTTTACATGTAAACGATGTGGAAGTAGTGACCACCTACGATAGGAGCGATCTTATTACCAAAGCGATCAATAACCTCAAACGTGCCCTTTTTGAAGAGAGCATCGTTGTTTTAGCCGTTGTTATGCTCTTTTTGCTTCATTTTAGAAGCGCCTTGGTTGTTATTATCGTGCTACCTCTGACCATCGCCTTGACCTTTTTGGCGATGAAGCTTTTTGGGTTGGAGTCGAACATCATGAGTTTGGGTGGCATTGCCATTGCTATTGGTGCGATGGTCGATGCGTGTATCGTGATGATCGAAAACGTGCACAAGAAGCTTTCGCATGGCGAGCCTAAAAGCGAAGAGGAGCGCAAAGCCATCATCATTGCTTCGTCCAAACAAGTCGGTCGCCCGATCTTTTTTGCTCTGTTGCTGATCGTGGTCAGTTTTCTTCCTATCTTTACGCTCAGTGGGCAAGAGGGCGCGCTTTTTAAACCTTTAGCCTATACCAAAACCTTTGCGATGCTCATCGGCGCGGTGCTTTCCATCACGCTCGTTCCACTTTTGATGCTCTTTTTTGTCAAAGGCAAAATTCTTGATGAACATAAAAATCCGCTCAACCGTTTTTTTATCTGGGTTTATGCGCCACTTTTAAAGTTACATATGCGTTTTTGGTATATCGCTATCGCTTTTTTCATCGGCTTTTTGGTACTCGGTTATCACACCTTTACGAAACAGCGTTGGGAGTTTATGCCACCTCTGAATGAGCAGACCTTTATGTACATGCCTGTCACTCCTTTTGGCATTAGCATCGAGTTGGCTAAAGAGTACGCACAAAAAAGTAATGAGATCATCAAAAGCTTTCCCGAAGTGGAAAGTACCTTTGCCAAAGCAGGACGAGCGGAGAGTGCGACTGACCCAGCTCCCCTTTCGATGATCGAGACGATCATACAGCTCAAACCCAAAGAGCAGTGGAGAGAGGGCATGACGTATGAAAAGCTTCGAGATGAGATGAACGAACAGCTTCAAATGACGGGGCTTGTTAACTCGTGGACATACCCGATTCGTGGGCGCATCGACATGCTCATCACAGGTATACGAACCCCTCTTGGCATCAAACTTTATGGCGACAATGACCAAGCGCTAGAAGACAATGCCAATAAAATTGCCAGTGTGCTTGCCAACTATGAGGGAACTAAAAGTGTTTTTGCGGACAAAGCGAACAGCGGCTACTACCTCAATATGACGCTCAAACCTGAAAATATCGCCGCGTATGGACTTACCAAAGACGATGTTCTAAACTTTGTGGACAATGCCATCGGTGGCTCAAAAGTGACCACACTTTACCAAGGCATTGAACGTTATGCGATAACGTTAAGGCTGGAAGAAGAGAGTCGCAAAGATATCAATGCCATCAGTGAATTAACCATCAAAACACCGTACGGTTTCCAACGCTTAGGGCACTTTGTGGAGCTTGGTTACGATGTGGGGGCGAGTGAACTCAAGTCTGAAATGGGCAAGAAAGTCAACTACATCTACATCACCATGAAAGAGGGCTTTTCGTCTAAAACGTATAAAGAAGAAGCGAGTAAAATCCTAAAAGAGAGCGTCGAACTTCCAACAGGTTTTTACATCGGTTGGGCAGGGGAAAGCGAATACCTAGAGAGTGCTATGGAGCGCTTACAGTTCATTCTTCCGCTCACACTTTTGGTCACGTTTATGCTCATCTACTTAGGACTTGGTTCGTTTAAAAATGCGCTTTTGGTCTTTTTGACCTTGCCACTCGCCGCTGTAGGTGGGTTTTTGTATGTGGACTACTTGAATTTCAATCTCTCCATTGCCGTCATTGTGGGCTTTTTGGCACTCATCGGCATCGCGGTGGAGACGGCGATCGTGATGATCATCTATCTTGAAGAAGCGCTTTTACATGTAAAGCATAGAACCAAAGAAGCGGTGCAAGAAGCCATCTTTGAGGGCGCTGTGCTGAGAGTCCGTCCTAAACTGATGACCGTGTTTGCCATCCTCGGCGGACTTTTACCGATCATGTGGTTAAACGGTGTCGGAAGCGAAGTCATGCAACGCATCGCCGCCCCAATGATTGGTGGTGTAGTCAGTTCGGCGATACTAACGCTTTTGGTGATTCCTGTGTTGTATTATCGGATGCAGAAAATTGAGGAGTAAGAGGGTTTTACATGTAAGGAATTTTCCTTACATGTAAATTATGCTAAAAGAGATTTTGCACACTCGTCCGCAACAGCTTCTGGATCGTGAAGGAGTCCTTCTTTAATGCCTTTGGAGGCAATGTCCGGATAAATTTCAAATTTTTTTGCTTTGTATCCTGCCCAAATTTCTCGTGCTATATCTTCAGGTTTGGCTTTATCAAGGTGTTGATTTTGGGACATTTTGGTATCCATTGGCCCTGGGAATGCTTCGTAAACGTCGATCTGTTTTAAGGCAAATTCTGCTCGTAAGGCTTGTGTGATCGAATGAAGTGCACTTTTGGATGCAGAGTATAACCCCATAATGGGTAAATTTACCAACGCTAAAATGGACGTTATAGTGATCACGGCACCATTTTTGGCAATCTTATTTTCAAAGGCCTGACACATATTGAGTGTTCCAAAAACGTTGGTTTCAAAATCGCTTCGGCATGGTTCAAAAACTCTTTTTTCACTATTGACGCCGGCATTGTTAATCAAAATATCAATTTCGCTGATACTATCGGCTAGATTTTGCACGCTCTGATGATCGGTTGTGACAAGGCTATGAATTTCCACTCTAGGATCAAGCGCTTTTAATGCTGTCGCGTTTTCAACATTGCGTACGCACGCATGAATTTTTTTGGCATTGTGAGCAAGCGCTTCTTTGAGCAACGCCAGCCCCAGCCCGCCGTTTGCGCCAGTGATTAAAACGGTTTTGTTGGTTAGCATGATGGTTCTCCTTCTAAATTATCATGAACTTTTTTGAGTAACGCAATGAGTGTATGTGCTTCTTCCTCGCTAAATCCTTGCGTAAGGCGCTGATTGAATGCGTGAGAAAGCGGAACGATCTGTTCTACCAATGTGAGTGCTTCTTGTGTAGGAATAAGTTGAAAAGATCTACGATCATTTGGATTTTCAATGCGTTTTAAAAATCCTTTTTGCTCCAAACGATCAATACTTCGAGTGATATTCGCTTGATCTTTGTAGGTTGAATCTGAAAGTTCTTTTTGTGTAAGACCACTACGTTCTACAACGCGAAAAATGAGCGACCATTGTTCAGGTGAAATGTCATACTTTTTAAGATAATTATTAAAGTTGACTTTGGAAAGTAGGGCAGTTTTATTAAGAATAAAACCTAGAGAATTGTCCATATCAAATTTCATTGTAACTCCTTGCAATGAATTATAGCCATCGAATATTTAGTTGTCAAGACAATTATATATAAGTCAATTAAATATACAATAAGAAAGAAAGGGCAACTTTACATGTAAAAATTGACCCTTTCTTTTGCTATCTCAAAACCACCCTTATTTCTGTGAAATTCCCACAAACTGCGTCAAAATTCTCTTTAAACTTCCCTCTTCTACCTCTTTGTTAGGTGTCGTTATAATCTCTCTAGGTGCGACGATGGCTCCGAGTTTTGAAAACTGTAAACGCATCGCGTTGCAGACGTCATTTCCACCTACGCCTGAGTGGGTGGCGAGTTGGACGTATTTTAGGGTAAAGAGTTCTCTAAAATTTTCACCGCTTCTGGATAACCACGCGATGACATTGGAAAGGGAGGGTGGAATGGAGTAGTTGTATTCGGGCGATACGACGATGTACCCTGTGGCTGTTTTCATGGTGTTTGAGAGCTCCGTGATTTTGCTTGGAATGCCATCATTTGTCTCTTTTGCTGAGTCGTACAAAGTGATGTTTAAATCGACTAAATTGATGATTTGACTTTTCATACCCAGTGTTTCTAGGCTTTTTTCTATTCTTCGTGCCAACTTCATATTTTCATTGAGACTTGCGACCAATAGTAAATACATGTTCATTCCTTATTACGATAGGGTTAGGACGATTATAGTACGAACACGTTATAAGAACAAGAAGAAATAAGGTTAGAGTGGTTTTACATGTAAAGATTCAGCTGAGCATTTTCTCCATCGAATAATTGACAATCAACTGCCCATTTCTTTTGATTTCATTGCGATGGAGTGTTGTAAAACCTCGTTTCTCAAAAAAAGGTTTTGCCACGATGGAGGCTTCGAGGAACAAACGTTTTATGCCTTTTTGGTGTGCTACATTTTGGGCATAGGCAAAAAGCTCGTTCATCACGCCATGCTTTTGATACGTTGGATGTGTGTACGCACAGTCGATATGCCCGTTCTCTTCAAGCTCTATAAAGCCTACAATTTTCTCTTCGATGATTGCCACAAATGGTTTTTTAAGAGCAAGTCTTTTAACCCAATAGGGATAATTAGGTGGTGTATGAGCCCACGCTTCTTGCTGTTCGCGTGAATAAATCGTTGGAGAAATCGCATGTACGCAGGCGTGATGCAGGTCTGTGATTTCGGTGGCGTTTGCGTCGGTGTAAGGTATGATGGTAATTTTCATGAAAGAATTGTAGCATTTTACATGTAAAGATTTTTTCGAAGACACCTCTTCAAAAAGAGCAATTTTTGGATTGCACTAGAGGATACTTTGCGTTATACTTGGGCACAATGATAGACAAGGATACTTTATGCAGCTCAAAATAGCCGAACTTAGTGACATCGACAATGTCTTAAAACTCCACGCGAAGTACCAGATACAAACAATTCAAGAGGAAGATAAAAAGGATGGTTTTGTCACCACTGCACTCACCAAAGAGGAGTTAACCAAACTCATCAACGAAGAGCAAGGGCTTTTCATCGCGATCCACGAGGGTGAAGTGGTCGCGTATGTGATGTCTGCTTCGTGGCAATTTTTAGCCGCTTGGCCGATTTTTGCGTATATGATGGATGACTTAGTGAATCTTGAGTATTTGGGACAAAAAATAACGCCTGAAAACTCCTACCAGTATGGCCCCGTTTGTGTTGATAAAAGCGTGCGAGGCAGTGGTGTATTGGAAGCCATCTTTGATTTTGCACGAGAACAGATGGCAAAAAAATACCCCATTTTAGTGACGTTTATCAACAAAATCAACACACGCTCCTATGCTGCACATACGAAAAAAATTGGACTTGAGGTGATTCAAGAGTTTTCGTTCAATAACAATCACTATTACGAACTGGTCTATGACACAGCCAAAGCGCTTACGAATGAAAGGTTACAAACTCCTCAAGACTAATGCGAGGTGTTCGGTAGCTGTTGATAAGGGCGCTTGTATCTTCGTAACCCAGTGCCATACCGCCAAGCAAGAGCATAGTTTCAGTAATTCCAAGTTCGTGTTTTACAATGCTGGGAAATTCAGCCAGAGCAGCTTGAGGGCAGGTTGCTAACCCTTTTTCCGTAGCACTCAGCATAATAGACTGCAAAAACATGCCATAGTCGAGGTAAGAGCCTTTTTCTAAATGCGTGTCGATCAAAAAGTAGAGTACCACGGGTGCATCAAACGCGCGGTAGTTGAGCTTCCATTGCTCGATTTGCTTTTGTTTATCCTCTTTGGCAATGCCTAGCGTGGCGTACATCAAAAGCCCTGTCTCTTTTCGCCTACTTTTATAAGGTTCTTCCCATATGGAAGGATAGTACGCGTAGTCCATGACCTCTTTATCGCCACGCTCAAAGGCTTCGATGACTTTGGTTTCTAATGTACGTTTTTTGTCTCCACTGACAACACACACACGCCACGGTTGCATGTTTACACCAGAAGGTGCTTGTTTGGCGTCGTTTAAAATCGCTTCGATGAGTGTTTGCGAAACCTCTTGTTGTAAAAAAGCGCGTGTGGATTTTCGTGTTTTGAGTGCATCCGATACGGTCATAATAGAGCCCTTTCGTGTTTTATTTATTTTACGAAACTTTTTTGAAATTAAATGAAACTGTTTAAAATTAACTTCCATTTTTTATTCTGAACACGTGTTTAAAGCAAAGCTCTAAACACTACGTTAACACTGAGTTTTCCTCGGCGGAATGCCCACGCACCTTTGGTACTTTTACTAAGTGTATAAGGTCAGTTACAAGATGAGGTATAATTCTTCTTTATTTTAAAGGATTTGACGTGGCTTCTGCAGTTGATTTTTCAATTATGGCGATTTTTCTTCCCACCTTCTTTTTTGTCTCGGTAACGCCAGGCATGTGTATGACACTCGCAATGAGTTTGGGTATGAGTATTGGGCTCAAGCGCACGTTTTATATGATGGCAGGTGAACTGGTCGGTGTGGCGATTGTAGCGCTCTCTTCGGTGATTGGTGTGGCAGCAATTATGATCAACCATCCTGATATCTTTACGATTTTCAAGTACGCGGGTGGACTTTACTTAGGTTATTTGGGGTTACAACTTTGGCTCAATCGTGGCAAGATGGCACTTTCAAAAACCGAATGTTCTGCCACGATTTCTGCTGCTTCTTTAGCTACGCAAGGTTTTGTCACAGCCATTGCCAATCCTAAAGGGTGGGCGTTTTTCATCGCACTTTTACCGCCTTTTATCAACCAAACTAAGCCGCTGATTCCTCAGGTGTCGGTGCTTTTAGCCATTATTTTAGTGCTTGAATTTATCTGTTTGATTATCTACGCGAGTGGCGGTAGCACCATGCGTAAGTTTCTGCAAAAAAGCAATAATGTCAGGCTGATGAACCGCATTGCAGGTACTTTGATGCTCGGCGTGGGTGTGTGGTTGGCGTTTGGGTAATGCTTTACATGTAAAGAGACAAAGCCAAATTTCTAGCTTTGTCTCTTTTAAAAAATAACCTCTATTTCAAATTCTTTGCTAACGTACTCATCTCTCTCTCAAATACTTCAAACTTTTTATCCAGTTGTATTTTTACTTTAGCTTTTTCCGCAGGCGTTAAAAACGAATAGTCGATGCTGTTGTAGACATATGTTTTGATGGTGGCGTAACTTGGGTGGTAGCGGCTGGCGAGTAGGACATACTCATGCGCCAAGTTATCCCTCGAAACGCCTGAATCGTCCGTAGAAATGACGATAGGCACGCCATAAGCGGCATAAATGGAGTAGGGGTGTTCTTTTCCTGTAACACCCAAGATGAACTCATTGCTTGAGAGGTTGATTTCCACGGCGGCATGCTCTTTAAGCTCTTTAAGAAGCGAGAGCGACTCTTTTTCATAGGCAATATCCACACCATGACCGATGCGATCTGCCCCTGCGATTTTACGCGCTTGGGTGATGTGAAAGAGAAGCTCTTTAGGCTCCACCATCCCGATGGTCAGCTCTCCCGCGTGAAGGGAGTGGGGCACTTGTGGGTAGTGGCTTGCGAGGTAGTTGAACATACGCATATGCAGTGTGTAGTCGTTGATCGCCACCGTGTTATTCTCTGGTGCTACGATGTTCACGCCCACGATAAGCGGTGAGCTAAGTACGGCTTTGTAGCCCGCAAGTAGATCGGTATAGACTTGAAGTGGTTCGAGCACTCTCACCGCATAGGTTTGAAAGCGCATCGTAAAATTTTCCGTGTCGATGCCTTCGTGTCGGCGCTCTACCTCGCTGACAAAATGGTGTACTTTTTCGCCAAAGGCTTGGTTTTGTGTATAAACCGCACTGATGCGATCTAACAGAGCGTTGACCTCTTCTTGGGTGGTGGCATGATGAAGAGCGTTATTGAGGTTTTTGGCTTCATCGGCATTGAAGAATTCAGTGCTATTGACACCCACACGTGAAAGCATGGTTTCGATGTAGGAGACATTTTCATTGAGTGCACGCTCTTTGATGATGTTCAGCCCCACGTCCATATATTGATCAGAGATCGGTGAAAAGTAGCCAAACGTGTTGAAAAAGTTGCTATCGGGCGGGAGTTGCTCATGGCTGTAGTTGTCGAAGTCTTTGTCAGACCAGAGTGTAAGCAGTTTACGATAGAGTGTATCATTGGAGATGAGCTCATCCACACTGACACTTTTACAGGTTTCATTGCCTTTGACTTTAACGATTTTGAAAGTACATGAGTCGATAAACCAACCTTTGTTTTTCACCCATTCAAGGTACGTTTCGGCATAAATAGAACCCGTATAGTGGTGGTGTAAGTCGCCACCTTTGGGCATTTGGGTGAAAAAGAGGTTGAGCATGGCAACATTGGGAATATGCGTCTCAAAAGAGCGATCATACAGTGCCGAAGTTGCGCCTTCATCATCGCTTTTCGGTAGGTTCGGCATGGGGGCACAGCCTACCAAAAAGCTCAAAAGTAGTAGTAGGCTTAAGTGTTTGAGATAGCGCATGGTTGTCCTTACATGTAAAATTATTTTTAGAACTTTAAGCTTGCAATGCGTTCATTGGCCTTAGTGATACGCTCAAGTGGGATGGCACCGTTTTTGACTTGTGCCAAAATAGTTTCGACGATCTCGTCGGTTTTCGTTTTTGAAAGTTGGTTTCCAAAGAGAAGCATATCAATGCCTGAGTTAATTGCTAAGGTCACGGTATCTTTAAGCGTGTAATACTTTGCAATTGCTTCCATCTGTAAATCATCGCTGATGAGTACACCCGTGTAGTGCATTTTTTCTCTTAAAAGTTGAGTGTTTATGGCGTAAGAAAGCGTTGCAGGGTAAGTGTCATCGAGCTTTGCGTTATAGACATGCGCGGACATGATCATAGAGACACTGTTCGTGTTGATGAGCTTTTGGTACGGCTCTAGCTCTTTTTCGCTCCATGTTTGAGTCACATCAACAAAACCTTCGTGCGAGTCACCTAAGGAAGAGCCATGCCCTGGAAAATGTTTAAGCACACTGATAACGCCTTTTTCTCTGAGCGCATTGATAAACACAGTGGCGTATTGCACGACTATGGCACTCTCTTTGCCGTACGAGCGTTCTAGTTTAAAGATGACTCTATTTTCTGGGTTCAACGCCAAATCCACCACAGGTCCAAAATCACAGTTGATGCCATGCTCTTTAAGCATTTCTGCCATATGTGTGTAAGCCTCTTTGGTCTGTTCAAGCGACATTTTAGAAAGTGCAAACGCGGAGGGAATTTCTTCGAACCCATCACGCGCTTTAAGCCTTGCCACTCTGCCGCCCTCTTGGTCGATGGAGATGAGAAGCGGTTTTGTCGCGTAATGTTTCAGTTGTTTGGTAAGTTCTCTCAGCTGTGCGGGAGAGCTAATATTTTTGGTACGTGCTCTATCGTTGTAAAACCTGTCAAATAAAATAACACCACCCAGTTCATAGTTTTGTAGGTCTTTAACGATGGTACTTTGCGCATCAATCGTTGCATCATCAAAGCCAACAACGAGCATTCGCCCTATCATTTTTTTCAAAACAACGTCGTCTGGCATCGCTTGAAGGGGAAGTGTAGCGAGTAGTAAAACCATCAAAAAGGGAATAATTTTGCGCAAAAAATATCCTTCTATTTTTTAAAAATTATAGCGCAGTTAGGATTTTTTAGGTTTGAATCTCACGGCTTGATGCAGAGGATTTTGTATGCAATGCAATTGATAGTCGATCATCGCGTGAAAAGGAGTGAGAAACATTTCTAATTTTTCTTGCGCTATCGTTTCGATCTGCCACTGGTTCAGGAGTTCCAAGACTGTAAGCGTTGACTCAATGGTCGAGAGGCAATACTCTAGTGGCTGCTCTTTGATCTTAAATTCTGAACGTTTCGTAGAGTCAAAACTAATGTGAGAAAGTCCATGTAAATTCTTGCTCTCACGCATCATTTTCAGCGAACATGCCCATGTCGAATCAATAAGAAAAATAGCCATGGGCTTTTTTACATGTAAAGCTTTTTCAGCCAGTGGATTGTGATGGCTGAGGTTGATGGCATGCTTTGAAGGATAGAGTATAAAACTCTCATGCGTTTCGATAATCTTATTGATGCGCGCATTGTCACTAAAGTCGATACCCATAAAAAGCTCAGAGTTTGGAAGGGAAAGATGAGTGAGATGCCCTGTACCATTTTTAGTCTTTTTAAACTCTTTGGGGTGCATCAAAACGATGAATTTGGTCTGTGTCACAATGGGTCGAATATGGCTACACATGCACGAGCTTTTAGGTCTGTAACAGCTGTAACATTTCGCTCTATCACCGTAAATCGTCTGCATCGCCTGCCTTAAAATAATGGGATTATACTGAATAAAAAAGAAAATTAGATTGACAAAATAAAATACTTGCTATATACTTGCTTAATCAAATATATAGCAAGGAAATAAAATGAATCAAAAATTTGAATTTATACTTGGGTTATCTTCAGCATATACAAAAATATTTAAAATGATGGATAGATGTTTAAGTGTTCATGGTATATCGTTTTCTGAATATTTGGTTATGTATGAGCTATCAAAAATGACCAATAAATCGATGCGTAGGATTGATTTAGCTGAAAATACAGGCATGAGTGCATCTGGTATTACAAGGCTTTTAAATCCAATGGAAAAATTAAATATCGTGGAAAAAGAGCAAAATGCTAGAGATGCTAGAGTGAGTTTGGTTAAGCTCACAAGTGCTGGTTTTGAGCTTTTTACAAATGCCACGCAAAGTGTATTTCAATCAGCTGATGTTTTTTTAGAGTCATTAGACGAAAAGAGTATCGAGTTGTTTTTGAATATCATCAATAAAATACGATAAGGAATAAGCAATGTGTTTACTCAATAGTGAAAAAAAGTATCCTATGCAAATGCCAGATGGTACTCAAATTAAACAAGTTGTACATTTAAAAGAAGTTATAAACCACCCACGAATTAGTGTAGGTGAATTTACCTATTATCATAATTTTGATGTACTTGAAGACTATGCAAGTTATATTGCACCGTATCTTTTCCCTTTGAGTTTAGATCATCTTATTATTGGTAAATTTGTACAAATTGCGCATGGTGTACGCTTTATTACTAGTTCTGCTAATCACAAAATAGATGGTTTTTCGACGTACCCTTTTACAAATTTCATGATGACATCTAAAACTACAAGCGAGGACATTGTGGCTATGTTTGAAGCATCACAAAATAAAGGCGATATAGTCATTGGTAACGATGTTTGGCTAGGGCTTGATGCTACCATTATGCCAGGAATTAAAATAGGTGATGGTGCTATCATCGGTGCCAAATCTGTAGTAACACATGATGTCGAGCCTTATACTGTTGTTGGTGGCAATCCCGCACGTGTTATCAAAAAAAGATTTGATGATGAGGTCGTAAAGGCTCTACTGGAAATTCAGTGGTGGAATTGGAGTATTGAAAAAATTGAGGAAAATAGAGATGTGATTACAGGAAATGATCTCAATGCTCTAAAACATTTACATACCAAGCAATAAGCTTTACATGTAAAGATTTTTACCCTTAATCACACCAATACAATTCCCATTAATTCAAGCAAAGAAAGTGCCTCAAATCGGCTAAAAATAGCTCCTTTGAGGTGGTTGGTGCGTAGATCGATCGTCGTGTTACTTGCATCTGTGAAATTGGCGTATTCCAGATGGGTGTTGCCAAAGAGTGTGCCTTTGAGGTCAGAGCCTCGAAAGTCTGATTTTTCGAGTTTTGCATTTCGAAAGTCAGCTTCGGTGATACGGCATTCACTCATCACCACTTTGTTCAAGGTTAAGCCAAAAAAATTGCTGTCACCCAGAAGGCAGTCTCGAAATTGGAGGGGCTCGATAGAGAGAAGACTCTCCCAGTTTGCCATCGTCCAATCAATCCCGATCATTTTGCATGAGGAGAAGTGAACAGCGTTTAGTTTGGTGTCGGTGAGTTTCATAAGGCTTAGATTGCAGTTTTCAAAATGGCACCCGATAAATCTGCACGATGAGAAAAAGGTTTCACTAAAATCGCAGGAGACAAAGGTGCAGTCGTCAAACTCGGCTTTGGTGATCTTTTGTTTGTGCAGACTCACTCCTGTAAAATTCTCTGCAAATACGTCCATTTTATCGGTGATAGATAAAGAAGTCATCCTTGACAGCTTAGTTGCTTGTGATTTCTTTGTAAATGTGAACCGCCAATGCCACCGCTTCGTTTTTCTCAGGGATAGAAAGGCTTGGGAAAAAGGCTCCGAGCCCTTCCTTGTGGTTGGTTTCTAAAAACTCAATCATCAAGGCATACCCTATGATGAAGCCATCTTTTTGCTCGAAATTTTCACGAAATCGCTCCAGCAATTTGCCTCTGGCGTGTGCCCATTTGACGATGAATTTTTTGATGAGCTCTTTGTGTTTTTGAAGGGAATTTTGAATCTCCAATATCTCTTTAAAGGTCGTAAAGGTGTTGATAATATTTAAAAAAAGGCTGATATTCGCCGATTGCATTTGCTCTGAAAATGCAATCGATTTGAGTTCTAATTTTTCAATGATATAGGCTTCTATCTCTTCGAGATCATACGATTGCTCAATGAAGAGTTTGAGGCTTTCAGCGTTAATGTCAATGTTCTCAAACCCTTGTTTGGAGATGGTTTCAACGTAGTTATGGATGTCAAGTTTGAGCCTGCTAAATTCATCATCCGCGATTTCAAGAATGCTCGCGATGCGTGAGAATTTTCGGCGAAACTCTCTTGGAACGGCGATGTTGGACTTGTAGCCGATGTCATGTTCTATCTCTGCCCATGCGTGTTGCAAAATGGTTCGCACTTGAATTTCAAATTTGAGATTTTTGTAGTTTTTATACTCTCTGAGTTGTGCCCTTTCATCGTTGATCGAGCAGATGATGTGGTAGGAGAGGTAGCCAAAGCGATCAGGATCAAGAATCTTCTTTTTATCAATGGAGTTGACCTCGTCAATTTTGAACTCTTTAAAAATCAGATTGACAATCTTTTCCACATCAATTTCAAAGTAGCTGATGATGCGACAGCCCACAATATCGGTAATTTCGTTTAAGTTCTGGTATTTGTTTTTCCCGTCAATTTTTTTGGCTAAACTGCTTTTTTCTTTGACCCTGTTTTCAATGGAGTGGTACGAAATTTTCTCTTGCTCAAGGAGTTCTTTGAGTAAAATATCCATTTTGTCACTAAAGTTCTCATATTGCTTGAGCTCTTTTTCATATTCGGCGATGAGATGGTGTTTGTTATTTTCCAAAATGCTTCCTTGTCCGCGATAAATAGAATTATTTTATAGTATGCGAGCTTAAGATCGTAAGCAAGAAGGTAGTGTCTACTTTAAGCCCAACTCTTATACAATTAAGAAGTAGTAACCAACTTCAAAAAAGGAGAGAGCATGGCAAAAAGTAAAGATATGAAAAAAGAAGTCAAAAAGAAACCCGAAAAGTCGTTAAAAGAGAAACGCGAAGAGAAAAAAGCGAAAAAAGCTTAGTTCTTAGCGCATCATGCAAGAGGGAGCGTTAATCGTCCCTCTTACACTAATACTTTACATGTAAACTGTTTCCTTCCACAAACCAATACTCCAAAAGTCAATTTCGTCTTATTTTTTCCTTTACATTAGAAAAATACTGTAAGGGTAACTTAAGTACATGACTCTTATACTTCAGTCAGAACTTAACCTAAAAGAGAGCCTATGAAAAAAATTGTTTTAATTGCAACAGTAGTCTTAAAAGATGGCAAAAATGAGGGTGTGCTAGAAGCTTTAACGGCTTTGCATCAGGCAACCCATCAAAACGATAAGGGCTGTTTACAATACGATGTTCACAAAGACAAAGAGAAAAAAAATACGTATGTTTTTATTGAGACATGGGAGAGTGAAGCGCTTTTGGCAGAACATATGGGAAAAGCGCATTTTGCTGCTTACAAAGCCTTTATGGGTGAGCGGGTTGAGAGTATGACGCTTCAAAAATTAGAAAAAATTTTATAGGAAAAAACTATGGAAAATCCAACCATCAAACAACTGCAAAATCGAAAATCCATCCGTCAATTCACCGGTGAAGTGATCAGCGATGAGAACTTAGAACTTATCTTTAAAACGGCACAACGCGCACCAACTTCCATCAACGCGCAACAAATTAGCCTTGTTTACACACGTGATAAAGCCAAGCTCAAAGAGATTTCCGAGTTGTGTAACCATCAAGCGCATATTGCCACTGCGGACGTGTTTGTGGGCATTGTTATTGACTTCAATCGTACAAACATGATTACCGAGAGCATGGGAAAAAAACACGTCATCGAGCAGAGTGCGGAGGGCATTATGGTGGGAGCTGTGGATGCGGGGATTATGCTTATTCAGCTTCAAGTGGCTGCTGAAGCTTTGGGGTATGGCACAACATCTATCGGTGCGGTGCGTGAAAATTCTGACACGATGATAAAACTTTTCAACCTTCCTCCCAAAACGTTCTTAGCGGTAGGGTGTACCATCGGTGTTCCAACCAAAGAAGCCAAAAATGCTCCTTTGAAACCACGTGTTGCACTTGAGAGCTTCGCAATGCAAGATACCTACGATAGTGAAAAAGTGAAAAAAGGGGTATTGGAATATAATAAGACCTTTAAAGCTTTCAGAGATGCGACAGGAAGCGGTTCAATGCCTACTTACGCAGAGATTACCTCAAATGCGTATTCGAGTATTTACTACCGAAAGACAGGTAAAGTTTTAATGGCACAAGGGTTTGCGTTTAAGGATGAATAGCCTTTCAAACAGAGGAATGCCAAGGCATTCCTTTTCTCTTCTTTTACATGTAAAGAGTCACTATTAAAATTAAAACAAACGTTTGACATAAACATCTGTTTTGTGATAGCATTTGACCCATATATTTCATAAAGGAAGACAGTGTTCAAGATTCCTAGCAAAGCAAAAGCAATCAACCAATCCAAAGCAAAGATCTTAGAAACGGCTTATCGTCTTTTTGGAGAGCGTTCTCCAGAAGATGTTTCTATCCGAGAGCTTGCCAAAGAAGCAGGGGTCAATATTGCTTCAATTCACTATTATTATGGAAGTAAAGAAGCATTATATCTTGCTGTTGTGACCAACATTACAGAACTCATGGCTGAAAAATACAGTGCGTTTACACTTGCCTATGAAACAGCGCTCAAAACATCAATACCTTCTGATGCATTTTATATAATGTGGGTAAAATATCTTATCGAAACATTGGCTCGGACGATGCTTGGTAAACTGAAAACCAATAATTATCTGCATCGTATTTTAATACGTGAGCAGATGACACCTTCCAATGGTTTTGAGCTTCTCTACACCAAGGGACTTGAGCCAATGCTGAATACATTAGATAGCTTGGTGGCACATATCATGCACCAAGATAGCGCTACCATCGAAGTAAAAGCACGCACTCATGCCCTTCTTGGCTCGATCATCGTATTTAGTGTTCAACAAAGTACCATTTCACAGCGTATCCCTTTTTTAGGGGAAGATGTGGATACAAACATGGAAATTATTATTCGTACAATTTTAGAAAATACAGAGTATGTCTTACAAGAGTTGAGCAGACAAAGGAAATAGCGATGAAGAAGATAGCAATAGTGATTGCATTGGCACTTTTAGGAAGTGGTGGATGGTACTATTATCAGAACTATGTCAAAGTATTGGATAAGACACTACATTTTTACGGAAATATCGAAAATCGTACACAAGATCTGGCGTTTCGTTTTCTTGGCAAGATCGAAACAATTGCAAAGGATGAAGGTCAGTCTATCGAAAAAGGCGAAATGCTTGTTACGCTAGATACTACATCATTGCGGTATGAATTGGAAAATATCAATGCGCAAATCATAGCTGAAAAGGCAACGCTAAAGAGGCTGATGAAAGGGTATCGTACAGAAGATATTGCTCAAGCACAAGCCAGTGTGCAAGAAAGTTATGCAGCATTTTTAGGGGTACAAGATATCTATAATAGACAAAAAAAACTGTTTGATTTGGATGCTACAACAGAGCAAGACTATATCGCAGCAAAGACACAATACGATAAAGCAAAAGCCACATACGATAAAGCAAAGAGCAATTATGCACTTCTTCAAAGTGGGTATCAAGTAGAAGATGTTGAGGTGCAAAAAGCCAAAGTATTGGCACTTGAAGCTAAAGCCAAAAGCCTTGAATATGACATTAAAGATGCGACGATTTATGCACCAACCAAAGGAACTATCCTTGCTCGTCACAAAGAGCCTTCTTCGATTGTGTCTGCTGGGCAGAGTATCTTACAAATCGCGTTAGAAGATGAATACTGGGTTCAAGCCTATGTTGATGAACCAGACCTTGGCTCAATCACGCAAGGTGAAAAGATGCTTGTGTATGTTGACTCACGCAAAAAACCGTATGAAGGTCACATTGGATTTATCTCTCCTGTTGCGGAGTTTACCCCTAAAAATATTGAAACAACACAGCTTCGTCCCGATCTTGTGTATCGTTTTCGCGTCATTATTGCAGAGCCTGATTCACATCTCAAACAAGGAATGCCTGTTACGATTACATGTCAAAAAGATCAGTAACCATGACGATTGTAACGGCTCAAAACCTCTCTAAAACATTTGCAAATAGTCAGAAACCAGCTTTCGATGCGTTAAATTTTAATATCGAGAGTGGAAAGATTACAGGACTGGTGGGGCCTGATGGTGCTGGAAAAACAACACTGATTCGTATCTTAGCAGGGTTGCTAAAATCCAGTAGTGGATCGTTGGAAATTTTAGGTACGACCATGCCTTGTTCTCAAAGTGACTTTTTACAGCAAATTGGTTATATGCCTCAAAAATTTGGTTTATATGAAGACTTGAGTGTCGCAGAAAATATGCGACTTTATGCGGCTTTGCAAGACGTTGAAGAACCTACAAAACGTATCAAAGAGCTCTTAGATTTTACCGATCTTTCGGATTTTTATACACGTAAGGCAGGAGCGCTTTCAGGCGGGATGAAGCAAAAACTAGGTCTAGCCTGCGCGTTGATTAAAAAACCAAAATTGTTACTGTTAGATGAACCAGGTGTTGGGGTTGACCCAATTTCGCGCAAAAATCTTTGGGAAATGATTCAGAGTCTTCTGAAAGAAGATATTGCAGTTTTGTGGGGAACATCGTATTTAGATGAAGCCGATAAATGCGATTCTGTGATATTGCTCAATGAAGGTAATGCCTTGTACCAAGGCACGCCTACAATTATGAAAGCGCCGTTGATTGGCTATGTGTACCGTATTGAAAACATAAGCAGTGATAAACGAGCACTCTTAACGGCGTTGTTGCATTTAGAAGACGTCATGGACGCAGTGTTAGTGGGTGAAGCGATACGCGTTAACCTGAAAGAAAATGCCTCTTTCCCCTTTGATGCGTTACATGCCTATGATGCCAAAGCAAAAGCGGTGGTGTGTGATCCCACCTTTGAAGATGCTTTTGTCCGTTTATTGGGAGTTAAAACCGAACCTGAATCACTCTTAGCCACAAAAATGGCTACGACTCCAATGAGCCATTCGCTTCTGATAGAAGCCAAGAATTTAACCAAAAAATTTGGTAATTTTACAGCAACAGATCGTATTGATTTTGAAATTGGACGAGGGGAAATATTTGGCTTTTTAGGACCTAATGGTGCTGGAAAATCAACCACTTTTAAAATGCTTTGCGGATTGCTTGTTCCAACACAAGGTACTGCGAAAGTGATGGGTGAAGACCTGTATGTTGCTGGGGCAAATGCGCGAACACATATAGGCTATATGGCACAAAAATTTTCATTATACGGGAGTTTAAGTGTTCAAGATAACTTAGATTTTTTTGCAGGCGTGTATGGCTTATCTGGTCAAAAATGCGCGCAAAAAATAAAAGATATCATTCAAACATTTGAATTCAAACCGCATCTTCAAACCCAAGCAGATCTCTTACCTCTAGGCATTAAACAGCGTTTAGCGCTTTCGTGTGCCTTAATGCATGAGCCTTTGGTTCTGTTCTTAGATGAACCGACCAGCGGAGTTGATCCCATCACTCGCAAAGAGTTTTGGACACACATCAACGGCATTGTCAAAAAAGGTGTTTCAGTGATGGTGAGCACGCATTTTATGGATGAAGCGGAGTATTGTGATCGGATTATGTTGATTTATAAAGGCAAAGCCATTGCTTCGGGAACACCCGATGAGCTTAAACATCTTGTCTCTTTGGATGCGACGATGGAAGAGGCTTTTATTCATTTGATACAAGCATATGATCAAAGGCTTATAGATGAAAAGTAAACGTCTTGTTGCCCTTTTGATCAAAGAAAGCCTTCAAATCATACGTGATCCAAGCGCCATTTTAATTGCCGTTATCTTGCCCCTTATTTTACTTTTTTTGATGGGATATGCTGTTTCATTAGATGCGAAACATATTCCTTTGGGGATATTTCCTAAAAGTAATACGAAAGAGGCTCATGAACTAGTAACTTCTTTTATTGGATCGCCTTTTTTCGACACATCAATACAGTATGATAAACAAAAATTAATCCAATCACTTCAAGATGGCCATCTTAAGGGCGTGATGGAAGTCTCTGGTAATTTCGGAAAAAACAATACCTACGCGATACAACTTTTAATCGATGCGACAGAGCCTAACACAGGAGGTTTAATTCAAAATTATGCCTCGAAGATTATCCAAAAATGGGCGGTACAAGAAGGAATAATGCCCTCAGCAGGTATTAGTGTTATTCCACGCTATTGGTTCAATCCGCCACTTTCGAGTTGTTATTTTTTACTTCCAGGCTCCATCGCGGTTATCATGACATTGATCGGTACTTTGCTGACGGCTTTGGTGATTGCGCGTGAGTGGGAACGAGGTACGATGGAAGCATTGATGGCAACACCCGCTTCGATGATGGAGATTATACTTGGCAAATTAATACCGTATTTTTGTTTAGGTATGGGCTCGATGGTGCTCTGTTTTGGTGTGGCTTATTTTTGGTATGAGATTCCTTTTGAAGGCAGTATCTGGATCTTATTTCTTTTAAGTGCTTTTTACCTTTTTCCTTCGCTTAGCATTGGCTTACTGATTTCCACGGTTGCAAAAAACCAATTTGTTGCTGCACAAGTTTCAATCGTTGCAGGCTATCTACCGGCATTTTTATTATCGGGTTTTTTATTTGAGATCAACAATATGCCTTACTGGTTGCAAATTTTTACACACATCATTCCTGCGCGTTATTTTGTTGAGTCCTTGCAGACAATTTTTCTTGTGGGAGATATACCTTCTATTTTTATCAAAGACATGGTGTGTATGTTTCTTGTCGGGCTTTTCTTTTTCTTACTGGTTGTCAAGAAAAGTAAAAAGGGATTGGAATGATTACACGGTTATGGGCACTCATTCGTAAAGAAGCGTTAGCCATAAAAAATGACAAAAAAAGTCTTTTTGTGGTGATCGTACCACCTTTAATACAAGTGTTAATATTTTCTTTTGCCGCGACATTGGAGGTAAAAAATATTGATTTAGCGGTGTTTGATCACGATGGCTCACAGGAAAGTCAAGCTCTGATTCAAGACTTTAAAGGCTCCTCATACATTAAAAATCTTGTGCAGATTAAGAGTGAGCATGACGTGGCAGAACTTCTCAATACCCAAAAAGTTTTAGCTGTTCTTGTCATACCTCAAGGCTTTAGCAAACAAATACAAAATGAAAAAGCAACGGTGCAGTTATTGTTAGATGGTAGGCGTTCCAATACAGCACAAATCGCGGAGGGTTACATCAGTAGCATTGTGCAGACATTCTTTCTCGCCCAATCACATGCAACACTCAATGTCACGATCAACACTCGATTTTTATACAATCCCAATATCAGCAATTTTTGGTGGATTGTCCCCAACCTTTTTGGCTCCATCACGATGGTGGTTGCCATGCTTTTAACATCGCTTTCCATTGCCAGAGAGCGAGAACTTGGCACATTTGATCAGATCTTGGTCTCACCGTTGCGCCCTTTTGAAATTCTTTTAGGTAAACTCATCCCTGCCTTAGTGATCAGCATTTTTGAATCAACCTTAATCTTACTGTCTGCCATTTATTTTTTTGGTGTCCCACTTATGGGCTCTTTAGCCATTCTTTATGCCAGTGTGGTTGTCTTTTTATTTTCCATATCAGGAGTTGGTTTGTTTATCTCAGCGATCTGCAATACTCAACAGCAAGCTATTTTAGGGGCATTTGTCTTTTTACTTCCTTCGTTGTTACTCTCAGGCTTCGCGACACCTGTGGAAAATATGCCTTTATGGCTTCAACCGCTGACCGAGTTCATTCCCCTTAAATACTACCTTATTCTGATCAAAGGGGTTTTCTTAAAAAATATCACATGGAGCGTTGCATGGCCACTGATTGCGCCTATGTTTGGATTAGGCATTATTTCTATGAGTGTAGCTATGGTATTTTTTAGACGGAAATCGCGTTAAGTATATATAAATCGTGTGTGGGCAACTACTTGGTTGCCCCTAAAAAACTACGATTTAAACTTCGACAATTCATGATTGAGCGTTTCCGTGAGTTCATGAAGGTGCTCGCTCGCTCCTGCGATCTCTTCGACACTGCGTGTATTGGTATGGGTCAATGTGCTAATTGCTTCGATATCTTTGGTAATGGCATCAATCTGATTGGATGTATCGATATAGTCTTGAACGGTTTTTTGCGTGTTGGTGATGGTACGTGCAAGAACGGTTGCCACTTCTGAAACATTGGACTGGACATTGATGGAAATGCCAGAGATTTTAGTGATATTTTCAGAGTTGGTATTCATCTCAACACTGACACCATTGATGGATTGTGTGACAACATTGATGGTCGCATTGATCTCGACCAAGGATTTTTGCGTACGCTCTGCAAGTTTGCGTACTTCATCCGCAACGACTGCAAATCCTCTTCCATGTTCTCCCGCTCTTGCTGCTTCAATGGCGGCATTGAGTGCGAGAAGATTGGTTTGATCGGCGATGTCATTGATGACATTAAGGACGTTTTTCACTTCATTGGTATTATCACTCACAAGAGTGAGTTTGTTCGCAAGTTCGATTTCGTTGTGGGCGGTATTTTGAAGAAGACTTGAGAGGTTAGAAACGTTTTCTTCGACTTTTTTAAGGCTTTGTGTGACCTCATGTAATTCATTTTTAGAGCTTTCTGCACTATGCCTAGATTCTCTCAAATAGGCTTTTAATGAAGTAGCTTCTGTGGTGGTTTTAGTCACGATAAGTGCCTCTTCTTCAGCACGTCTCCCCACATCAATCGCAGAGATAGAGAGTTCATGTGCCACGGAAGCATTTTCCGCACTGTTTGTTTTTGCCGTTGTAATGATGGTATGAATTTTATCGATGAAGAGATTGATGTTTTGACTCATCTTGCCTAACTCATCTCTTGAATGTATCGTAAGGCGTTGTGTCAAATCACCATCATTGCTAGAAAGGTTTTTGATGACATCATTGAGTCTCTCCAAAGGTTTAAACTGCGCATTGAGAATGAACCACAACAGAATAAGTGAAAGCCCAAGCAGGATATTTCCAGAGATAGTTAACGTGATGAACATGTGATCGATAGCTTTGAAAGCAACGTCTTTGTCTATGGTCACAAAAATAATCCAGCTATTTTCTAGCTTATTGAAAACTAATACTTTATCTTTTCCGTCGCTTGCTTGATAGTCATAAATGCCTTCAGGGCTATTTTTGACAAGAAGCTCAAGATGCTTAAGCGACTCATTGGCGTCATACAGCACTTTCCCAATTAATTTTGGATCAGGATGAACATTTCTTTTTCCCATAGCATCGGTTGCAAAGGCATACCCACCTTCAAATTTTTTTGTATTAATTTTCTCAATCACTTGGGTTAAATAGACATCATTGGAAACAACACCTGTGAATACGCCATTCACAAATACAGGCGTGGCGATAGAAATGGTGGGTTGTCCTGTGGTGGCATCGGTGTAAACATCGGTGACGACAGATTTTCCTTCCGCTTTTGCCTTGATGTACCACGGTCGTTTTCTAGGGTCGTACCCCTCTTTTTGTTTCGTTTGGTCACTGTAGATCATCAAACCACTCTCTTCTACACCCATGTATGCTACGGCAGCTTTAGTCTTTTTAAACGCTGTTTGGAGATAAGGTTTCATCGTAACATCTGTAAATTCTGGCAAGTGGGCAATGTCTTCCGCGGTTGTCTCTAGGACGAGTTTTTGAGCATCAAACCACGAATCAATCTCCAGTTTTAACGCATGTGCCTTGGCTAATTGCGTCTGTTCTATCTCTTGCCGTAGGTCTTGTTTAAGATTGATAAAACTTAACATTCCAAAAATAAAGAGAGATGCTCCTAAAAATAGGCCTGCTGATACAATGATTTTTTGCTTAAATCCGAGATGCATATTGTTCCTTTATTTGACTCAATCGTGAAATTTTTCATGCAATGATACTGAGTGGAAATTACCAAACTATTACATCATCTTATAATTTATGAGTAATTTTATGACGTAAAATTAAAATAATAAAGAGAGCTATCAATAAACTTTTTTCGTTGGAAATCGAGTAGAAAAGTTTATCGTAGGGTTCAGAGCGAGCATAATTTTTAGCATTGTATGGAATAATTGAGTTATGATAGAGGAAAGATAAACGTGCTAAGGGAGAAAAAATGAGACGATTTTTAATGCGAATCTCTTTTGGGCTGATCCTTGCGAGTCTTGTGCTAAATGCTGTTTTGGTGGTGATGTTTTCATGGACTTATACCGCCCTCACGCAAGAGACACTCGTCGCAACGGTTTACTTTACAAAACCCTACGATAGCAGTGGTTTTCATGTCGCGCATTTGAATGGTGAAAATGGCAAAGTGGTTGGCGATTTTAAGATCTATGGTGAACAGTGGCGCATCGATGCTAAATTTATGAAAATGAAATACTGGTCTAATCTTCTCAAACTCGACTCACGCTACGTTTTAGAGCGCTTTGAAGGGCGTTATAAAAAGAGTGAAGACCAAAACAGCCATCAAAACCTCTCGTACGATCTTGGCGAAAACACCTTATTAGATCGTTTCACCCTGCTGGGATGGAACCCCTTTGTCGACATTGAATATGGAAGCTCCGTCTACCAAGAAATCACACTTAATCAAGTCTTTGAAATCTATAAAACCCCAACAGGCTTCGTGATACGAAGAGTCCCCTTGGCACAAGATACTACTACAATTCAGAAATGATTTTTTAGTTTTCATGGTTTGGTGTGAAGTATAATTTAGCTTTACATGTAAAGATGATGGGAGTGAAAAAATAGACTTTTTTAATTTTTTATTTCCCAAGTTAATATTTCATTTTTTGCTATAAAAAAATTTCTTATTAATCCATCACTACGCGTATATGTTACATATATAACAGGATTTTCTTTTGTTCCTTTTGAAGAACTCAAATACGCATCAATGACTTTGTCACAATAAGGCTCACGCCTTACAATTTCTATTGCTTTGAGAATTAAATCCTCATACGGCTTTGTAATATTGTCAAAATATGGAATGCCATCATCTACCGGTGCGATTGAAAATAGATAGTGAGGTGCATTGATAAAAAGATCGTCTAGTGCTATTTTTTCAAATTCATAAGAGCCATCTTTTGGTTGCATTAAATAATATTTAATTCCTCGACCTTTTAAAACACGCATTGTTAGTTTTCGAAATCTTTCTTCAGAACGATATCCAAAATAAATACTTTTTAAAGCTCTATAATCATAATCGTATAAGCCAGTTTGCCCTGTAACTATGCGTATTTCTTGTTCATGCTTCCATCTCTTTGATTTTGTTCCAACCAACTTAGTTTGGATTAATTGTTTATTTTTTTCTAGATTGAAAAGATCTAAGGTTGTTATGATTGGCATTTTATCGTTATATTCAACCGTGATAGTAGGTTCTGTTTCCATTTTGTACTCTTTGAGTTTTTCTAAATCATACTCAATGCAAAATCCTCGATGTGCATCAGCATAATATGCCCAAAGGAGCTCATCATTATATGACTTACTCATGGAATAAATTCCGAAAGATAAGGATGTTTCAATAAATTTCTTTAATATTTCGCTAAAGCCTTTTTCAGCTTCTTTAATTTTGGCTTCATCGTTGCATGAGAATATCAAACTAAGAATTTTGCTAACCTCAAAAGTTTTACCATCGGTTATAATTTTTGCTTCAAAAGGGTCATTTAATGATTGGAGGGGAGCCATATATATTTGACTTTTGACTAATGACTGCAGATCTCTTCTTAATATCTCTTTGCTTCCACCACGATACTTGAAAACTCGCATAAAGTCCCTTACAAAGATATTTTTGTATTTGATGATTATAACACTAAAGTAAAAGGGCTCTGAGCAAAACGTTCAACTTTTTGTTAACCCATCCTCCATAATCTCTTCCATTTTAGAATTATCCGCATATTGCACATACAAGAGGGAAGCTTCGATATGGGCATTGTTTTCAATAGTCGTGAAATAATCAATTAGACCGTGCGGTACATTCCTGCAAAACCCTATAAAAACTCAAATGTTTTTTTGAAATTTCGCACGATTTCCTAACACCTCCCTCTTTAGAGGGTATATCGGAGTATACTCCAAGGTAGTGCTTACATTTTTACATGGGAGATACCGTGATGCAACAAAAGAAAAACCAGACTCTGCCAAAAGAGACACACTCAAAAACGTTTCCCATTGTTAGTATTGGGGCTTCTGCTGGTGGATTGGCGGCATTTGAAGCTTTTTTTTCTCGTATGCCTCAAGATCCAGTTCCGTGTGCTTTTGTATTAATTCAGCATCTCTCTCCTGATTTTGAAAGTAGCCTTGTCGAGATTATCGGAAAATATACCCCCATGAGCGTTTTTGAGATAACGGACGGCATGGTGGTAAAACCCAATTGTGTTTACATCATCCCCCCAGCGCACGATATTGCCCTTATGAAGGGAGTATTTGAGCTGTTAAATCGCACCAAAAAAAAAGGTCTACACCTTCCCATCAACTTCTTTTTTAATGCTTTAGCCAAAGACCAACACCAAAATGCCATTGGTATCGTGCTCTCAGGTACAGGAAGCGATGGCACAAAAGGCATTTTGAGTATCAAGGAAAATGGCGGTATGGTTATGGCGCAAAGTATCGCTTCTGCCCAATATGACGGTATGCCAAGTAGTGCTATAGGGACGGGTCTGGTTGATCATACCCTGCCACCTGAAGAGATGGGTGTTGTGCTTATGAATTACATCAAGTCTACATGGGGCACACTTTTAACGGAGGCTCCTTTTGATTTTGCACTCAAACATGAAAATGTTCTTAAAAAGATTTTTATTCTTCTTCGTGAACAAACAGGTCATGATTTTTCACAGTACAAACCCAATACCATTCATCGCCGCATTGCGAGAAGGATGGATGTTGTAGGCATTGAGTCATTGAAAAATTATCTTACTTATCTTGAAACAACACCTGATGAAGTTGAGGCGTTGTTTCAAGATGTCCTCATAGGCGTCACGCATTTTTTTCGTGACAAAAGCGCCTTTGAAGCATTGGAAAAAATCATTCCTGAACTTTTAAGGAGCAAGTCTATGAGCAACCCTTTTCGAGCTTGGTCTTGTGGTTGTTCGAGTGGCGAGGAGGCGTATTCTTTGGCAATACTTTTAGCCGAATACAAAGAGGTATCTAAACTCTCTTTTGCGATTCAAATCTTTGCGACCGACATTGATGAGCGAGCCATTGCAAACGCGCGTTCAGGTCTTTATACTTCGGATATCGCAGAGGATGTTTCACCCAAACGACTTGCGTCTTATTTCACGCTAGGGTCTGATGGTAAAACATACCGCATCAATAAAAATATTCGCGATATGGTCATCTTTTCTGAACAAAATATCACCAGAGACCCACCTTTTTCCAAACTTGATCTCATCTGCTGTCGCAATCTTTTGATTTACATGAATCCCTCTTTGCAGAAAAAAATTATTCCCTTATTTCAGTATGCCCTCAATCCTAGCGGCGTGCTTTTTTTAGGTAATTCTGAGGGTGTTGGCGAATTTGAACATCTTTTCTCCGTCATCGACCAAAAAGCAAAACTCTATCGCTGTGTTGTCAACCCAGATGATTCAAGACGAAAGCTGATGGAGCATGTTCTGCCTCTTCCTACTTTGGAAAGCAGACGCTTTTCTTCCTCTAACATTCCATTGGTGCGTGAACAAAACAAGCAACCTTTAGCCAATGTCTTTGTTAACGCTGGAGGCGATAAGCTTTATCTTTATAGCGAGGCAGGATTAGCGCCAAAAAGTTCTCCTTTGAAAAATGGAGAAACAGCCATAGAAGAGTTGCAATCGCTCAATGAAGAGTTACAATCCATCAACGAAGAGCTTCAATCAACCAATGAAGAGCTAGAAACCTCCAAAGAAGAGATGCAATCGCTCAATGAAGAGCTTTCCACGGTCAATTCCGAACTTCAAACAAAAATTATCGCTCTTTCCCAAGCCAACAATGACATGAACAATTTACTCTCAGGCACAGGTGTTGCGACACTCTTTTTAGACAAAAAGCTTAATGTGATGCGCTTTACTCCTTCGTGTGCGCTCATCATCAATCTTATTACGGGTGATATTGGCAGACCCATTGGGCATATCGTCCCCAACCTCATTAATTACACCACTTTACAAGCGGATGCCCAAGGCGTACTGGATACGCTCATCCCCACAGAGATAAGAGTATGCTCGACGACAGATAAGTGGTATATGATGCACATCATTCCCTATCGAACCCTTGAAAATATCGTTGAGGGCGTGGTGGTGAGTTTTGTTGATATCACGGAGATTAAAGCTCTGCGTCGTTTGGCGGTGATTGTGAATGATGCCAATGATGCCATCATTATGCATGATTTAGAAGGAAATATCCTTGCTTGGAATAAAAGTGCAACGCAGATGTATGGTTGGAGCGAAACAGAGGCGTTAACGTTAATGATGAACGACCATGTCCCTGAGTCCACACGCAAAGAAGCGCTGAAAAAAATTATTCAGCTCAGTCGTCATGAGATTTTAGCGCCCTATCTTACACAGCGCCTCGCCAAAGATGGGTCGATAAAAGATGTTTGGATTACCGCAACGGCACTGGTTGATGAGACGGGTAAAATGTATGCAGTAGCGACTACAGAGCGCTTGTTTGATCCTACCTTAGAGGTGTATCCCAATGAAAGAAATGAGTAATCTAGAAGCGTTACAACCCACATTGCGCGAAAAGGCAGAATATCTTTTTTTTAAGAAGGTTAATTTACAAAAAAAAGAAAACTCTCTTGAAATGATTCAAAAAGTTCTTCAAGAATTATGTATTCATCAAATCGAACTTGAGATGCAAAATGAGGAGTTGCTACAGAGTAAAGAAGAGCTTTACAGTGTAAAAGAACGCTATTTTGATTTGTATGAACAAGCTCCTATTGGCTATTGTACGCTCAGCGAAGAGGGAAAAATTCTTCAAGCAAACCTTACGATGGCAACATTGCTTGTTTTACCTAGAGGCAAACTGTTGGGACAGTCTATCAAGACCTTTATCTCTCGTGAAAATCAAGATACGTGGTATCTATACCTCCAGAAACTTCTTAAAACGCACAAAACAGAGCCCTGTGAGTTGCAGATGGCCAAAGGAGATGGTACGCTATTTTGGGCTCATTTGGATGTATCTATTCAGCATGATGTGCATGGCGTCGTGGCATTGCACCTTATGTTAAGTGACATCTCCTCGCAAAAAGAAGCTCAAATTGAGTTTGAAGCCACCGTCCATACTCTTGCTTACTATGATGTGCTCACTCAATTACCCAATCGTCGTTTAGTGCAAGACCGCTTAGTTCAAGCCATCGGTGCTGTAGCGCGCAGTGGACTTTATGGGGCACTTCTTTTTATAGATGTAGATTACTTCAAGTCACTTAACGATACGAGAGGTCATGATGTTGGAGATTTGCTCCTCATCGAAATAGCGAATCGTTTGCGTTCAAATATACGTTTTGGCGATACAGTGGGACGTCAAGGGGGCGATGAGTTTATTATCCTCTTAAGCAATCTGAGTGTGGAAAGTACAGAGGCGGCAGCCATGGCATTGCAATTTGGTCGAAAAATATATGAAATATTTGAAAAACCTTTTGATTTGAATGGATTTGAATACAGTTGTAAAATCAGTACAGGTATCTCCTTATTTCAAAAAGATAGTAGTGTTGAAGAACTGTTCAAATATGCAGATATTGCGCTTTACCATGCTAAAGAAGCAGGTCGAAATACACTCCGTTTCTTTGACCCTAAAATGCAAGAAGCGATAAATCTACGCACAACTTTAGAGTCAGACCTTCATTCTGCTATCGCATTTCAAGAATTTTGTCTCTATTATCAACCCCAAGTTGATAAAGTGGGTCATTGCACTGGTGTTGAAGCTCTTATACGATGGAACCATCCAAAACGAGGATTTGTGTCGCCTTTGAGTTTTATATCACTTGCCGAAGACACAGGATTGATTTTGCCTATTGGCCTGTGGGTACTCGAGAGCGCATGTGCTAAGCTTAAGCAGTGGGAAAAACACCCAAACAGACAAACATTTAAAATGGCTATCAATGTAAGCTCCAGACAATTTCGACAGCCAAACTATGTATCTGAAGTAGAAGAAGTACTCAAAAAAAGCGGCGTCAATCCAGCACTGCTAAAATTTGAATTAACCGAAAGCCTTGTGTTGGAAGATAGTGTCGGTAGCATTGAAAAGATGTATGAACTCAAAAAATTGGGAGTGACGTTTTCAATGGATGATTTTGGAACGGGGTATTCATCACTCTCCTATCTTACACAACTTCCACTCAGCCAACTTAAAATCGACAAATCTTTTATCGATAATATTCCTGGGGAAAAAAACAATGAGATGGTAACACGAACCATCATCGCCATGGGAGAAGGAATGGAGATAAATGTTATTGCCGAGGGCGTGGAAACACAAGTACAAAAAGAGTTTCTCCTTGCCAATGGATGCCAATTCTTTCAAGGATATTTGTTTAGTCGTCCTTTACCAGATGAGGAGCTTGAAGCGTTTTTGGATGAAAATGGGAAGCTGTCCTAAACCAATATTTTAGACTAATAGAGGAACTGGATTTAACTATGGATGATATTAGCACTAAGTTATAACAAAACATTGAAGCCAACAAATTACCCTGTGTCCAATTTGTTGGCTCATTTCCGCTAAAATACTTCTCCAAAAAATCTTTACATGTAAAGCAAGGAATTTAATTTTATGAATCCACTTATTCCCATTCTAGTACAAAAAACTGGCATTGCCAAAGAGAACATTATCAACATTTTAAAGCTGTTAGATGAAGGCTCGACCATCCCTTTTATCGCACGGTATCGCAAGGAGATGACAGGTGGGGCGAGCGATGAGCAGCTTCGGGAGTTTGATAGCATTTATGCGTATGCAAAAAAACTGCATGATCGCAAAGAGGAGATTTTACGGCTGATTGCTGAAAAAGTTGTATTGAGCGATGAGGTGAAAAAAGCGGTTGAAAAAGCGCAAACACTTCAAGAGTTGGAAGATATTTACAGACCGTACAAAGAGAAGAAAAATACCCGTGCGGCGCTTGCTATTGCGGCAGGGCTTACACCATTGGCGGATGTTTTGGAGAGGGCAGAGTTAGAACTCGAAGCGTTTGAGAAAAAGGCGCAAAGTTTTGTGAATGAGAAAGTTGGAAGCGTTAAAGAGGCGATTGCGGGAGCGCAAGACATCATCGCGGAGCGTTATAGCGATGATGCGAAAGAGCGTGAGTATTGGAGAGCGCAACTGCATGACTACGCTTCATTTGAGATCAAGGCGAGTAAAACGCTGAAGCCTGATGGACTCTATGCCAAACTCGCAGGAAAAGCCGAGAAAATCGCCTCCATTCCCTCACACCGCTACCTTGCGATGATGCGGGGTGTTGCGGAAAAAGAGTTACATGTAAAGATACTGCACGACATGGAGAGGGTGGAGAGTGCGATAGAACGTTACCGCATTCCGCGCAATGCGAAAAGTTCCAAAAGCTATCTTTTGGAAGCGTATTTGGATGGATTTAAACGCCTCCTCTTCCCCTCATTAGAGCGCGAAATTCATGCACTTATTAAAGAGCGAGCCGATACACAAGCGATTGCGACGTTTGGGAAAAATCTTTCCCAACTTCTCAACACACCACCCGTTACCAAGCGCGTGATTTTGGGTGTTGACCCCGCGTATCGCACGGGGTGTAAACTTGCTGTGGTGGATGAGCATGGCACGTACATGACGCATGCCGTCATCTACCCGACACCGCCGCAAAGCGACTATGAAAAGTCTGCTAAGGTCATCAAAGAGTTTACACAAAAGTATCGCATCACCGCCGTGGCGATTGGCAATGGTACGGGCTCGCGTGAAAGCCAAGAGTTTTTTGCGCGCCTTAACCGTGAAGAGGGGTTAAATCTTGCCTATACCGTCGTTTCCGAAGCAGGGGCTTCGATCTACTCCGCGTCGAAAATTGCCACCGAAGAGTACCCGAACCTTGACGTGACGATCAGGGGAGCGATCTCCATCGCGCAACGTCTACGTGACCCGATGGCAGCACTCGTCAAGATCGACCCAAAATCGCTTGGCATTGGTCAGTACCAACACGATGTCGATCAAAAACAGCTCGAGAAGAAACTGAATGAAGTGATCGAAGATTTGGTCAATCGCATCGGGGTTGATCCTAACAGCGCTTCGATTTCACTACTCTCCTACGTGGCAGGCGTTGGCGCGAAACTTGCCAAAGCCATAGTCGAGCACCGTGAGAGTAAAGGGGCGTTTACATGTAAGTCTGAACTTTTACATGTAAAAGGTTTAGGGGCGAAAGCGTACGAGCAGTGTGCGGGGTTTTTTCGTATTCGTGAGGGGAAAAGTGTTCTTGATAACACAGGCGTTCACCCTGAGAGTTATGCCATTGCGCAAAAGCTTTTGGCGCGTGCTGATTTGGCAACACTTTCCAAAGAGCAGATTATCACTTTAGCTAAAGAGCAGGGCATTGGCGAAGCAACACTTCAAGACATCATTGCCGAGCTTCTCAAACCGGGGTTTGACCCTAGAGAGAGCTTGCCGCCGATTGCCTTTCGCTCGGATTTGACCGACATCAGCGAGCTGAGTGAGGGTTCTATAGTCTCAGGTGTGGTACGAAACATTGCTGATTTTGGGGCATTTGTAGACATTGGTCTGAAAAACGATGGACTGATTCACATCTCACAAATGAGCGACAAACGCATCGCCCATCCGCTCGAAGTTTTGAGCATCAATCAGCAGTTAACGCGCATTCGTGTCATCGAAGTGGACAAAGAAAAAGGCAAAGTGAGTCTTAGTCTTAAAGAGCTACCGTAGGTTGGTAGCTCCGTTTCATTTTCTTATGCTTTAAACTGTTTGAGTTGAGCGTTGAGTGCTTCACTCATGGCATCAAGATCATGCGAAGTTGCAGCGATTTGTTCGATGCTTACAACATTTGAGGCAGCAGAAGTATTGATCTTTTCAAAGAGTGCTAAGATATTGTGGATGCCAAGTTTGATCTGTGTAGAATTATTGGCAGTGACTTCGACTTTCGCTTTCGCTTTTGACATCGTATCGACTGTTAAGGTAATGACCTTTTGAACAGTTTTAGAAGATTCTGAGCTCTCTTGAATAAAACGAGCATTGACGCTCATCTTTTCGCTGACGCTATTGATCGACTGGACGATGACCTGAATGGTCGCGTTGATTTCCAGTAAGCTTTTTTGGGTTCGCTCAGCGAGTTTTCGTACTTCATCTGCCACAACAGCAAATCCGCGCCCATGCTCACCCGCGCGCGCCGCTTCGATGGCGGCATTAAGAGCTAAAAGATTGGTTTGATCGGCAATGTCGCTGATCATAGTTAAGATGGATTGTACTTGTTCTGTCTCTTGTGAGAGCCTCTCTAAGTCGCCGGCAAGGGCATTTTCGGATTCTGAACTTTGTTGGATGTCCGCTTCCATACGACTGATTTTAGTTTTTGCTTCTTGCAACATGGTGTTTGCGTTATCAATCTCTTGAACCATCATAACGGATTGCTCTGTTGTTGCTTCTATAACCTCTTCAAGTTTGAGCAATTCTGCTTGATTGAGATTGATCTCTTTGGCATTATCTTCAATATGCATGCCAATCGTATGAGACGTTTGACTCAGCTCTGCAGCCGTGAGGGCATTTTTTTCAGAAGCCTCTTTGACATTGTGCATAATGCTCTGCATTTTGGCAATGGAATGGTTAAAGTTGTCGGTAGCATTTGAAATTTCATCGTTTCCATCTAAGGTCACTTGGTAAAGAAGGTTGCCTTGTTGGAACTCTTGAGCTAAGAAGGAAATGGCTTTAATACGGTGCAAAATAACTTTAATGGAGAGATAAATTAAAGTAATGGTCGCAAGAAAGATAAACGCGAATATAAAACTAAGCATGATACTTTCATTGCGCAAAAGATCACTGGCATTGGTCTCATTGGCACTGGCATATTCATTGGCTAACACAACAATTTGATCAACAATATTTCGATGTTCTACATAAGCATCTTTCAGTTTTCCAGAGGCTAAGAGAGATGCTTGTTTGAAGTCTCCTGCTTGCACAGCAGGGATAAACTCTGTCTCCAAAAGTGTGAAATAGCGCATCGCTGGAGCATACGCTTTTTCAACCATCAGTGGTTTTATTTTCTCATGGTGAAGGTTTTTGACCCAAAAGGCATGCCTTTCTTCGTATTCTTGCTTTAATGTTTTGATTTTTGCGATAAAAGTGGTAAGTTCAGCGCTATTTTCGGTACGTAGCATCTCTAAACTAACCAAACGCGTTTCAATAATATATTCAGGTGGTGGTAGGATATCAGCAACCAAATCTTTGGCGAGGATAATTTCATTGTAAAGTTTACCATTGATTTTAACTTCATGAATGGTTGTATAGGCAAAAAATGCAAATAAAAATGAGCCTGAGATAAAGACAATTGCAATACCCCAAAGCCGCAGTTTTATGGTGATGGACTTAAACATTAAAGATCCTTTGTAAAATTTCAAATAATACGTCGTATTTTACAGGAGAAATAAATGCTAGGTCATCCTTGGCTGATTAATAAATAATCAATTTTGAAATATTTTGATGTGAATAAAAACGCTATTTGCCTATTTATTAATCAAGTAAATAACTCGACATGAAATACTTTACATGTAAAGATCACTTAGAAAAAATGATGCAAGCCTTGATACCCAATATACAAGCCCACAAGCAAAATAAGGCCGCCTGAGAAATAAGGCGCTTTTTTGGCAAATTCCCCAAAGCCATTCCATCTTTTTGAGAGATGGCGCATACTCAACGCGGCGATGACACCTGATGCTACCAACGTAAGTGCAAGACCAATGCTAAAGGCTAACACCAGCGCAATACCGAGTGTAAATTGTTTGAGTTGTAGACAGATGAGAAGCACCGTGATCGATGCAGGGCAGGGGATAAGCCCACCCGTTAGTCCAAAAAGCAAAATCTGCCCGTTGGTAACCTCTTTGTTTGAAAAACGCTTTTTAATATCTTTGGCGTGTGCGAGTTCATGGGGATCACTGCAACTTCCAAGTTCTTCAAAGATGATCTCTTCTGTGCTGTGGTGGTGCTCGTGATGATGGTGCTCATCGTGGTCATGCGAATGATGATGGTCGTCATGTTCATGTGTGGTGAAGCAGGCACGTTCATTTTTTCGTGTTTGCCAAAGCGTCCAAAGTGCGATAAACGTCATGAGGCAACCTGAAACAACTTCAAGATACGGCTCTACTGCTTCGGTTGAAAAACGCGCACCAAAATGCATACCCAAAAGCGCGATAGCCCAAACTACCGCAGTATGTGAAAGCGTCGCAGCAAGTCCGAGCATGATAGACTGTTTCACCGTTCCTTTAATCGCGATAATAAACGCCGCCATCATCGTTTTGGAGTGTCCTGGTTCTAAGCCATGCAGGGCACCAAGAAGAATAGCGCTAGGTAGAAAAAGCCATGCGTTACCTGAACTGTTTTGAAGGATTGAGGCGATATCAGTCATGTGCGATAGTCCTGGAATATATGTGAACAAAATGTTGAGGCATCGAAAGTTCCTATCTTAAAAGTAGCGCTATTTTAGCTAAATTCTTTTAATTAACATGCTGTTCACACAAAAGGGTTACAATAGTGTAATCTGATTCAAAGGAGTCACAATGTATGGATATGAATGGATGGGACATGGGTTTTTTATGCCGTGGATGATTATATTTCCCATAATACTTTTAGTGTTTTTTATGGTGATGCGAGGCGGTAGAGCATCGTGCCATCATCATGAAAAGGAAGACGAAGCGTTAGAAATCGCCCGTAAGCGTTTTGCCCGTGGTGAGATTGACGAAGAGGCTTTTGAGAAGATCAAAGAGAAGCTTAACGCTTAAGTATTATCTCTGTGAGAGAGTTTTAGCCAGTGCTCGCTGAATTCTCTCATACTGTGAATCTATGGGGTGTCCATGTGATTCAAGATTTTTAAGGGCGCTTTCGCTTTCTGCCAGTTTCTTCTCCCATACGTAAATCTCTTTTTGTTTATTTGAAAGAGCAAGTTCGAGCTCTTTGGTGGATTTATGAAGCTGGGCTTTTTGGTTTAGCAATAAGTCTTCACTTTTGAAAAGATGTGTGATTAAGGGTTTACGCTCATACAACTTTTCTTCGCCATTTTCTAAAAATTTTACCTCTTTAGCATCGGTATATTCAAGTCTATCAAGTGTTTGATGGATATGATCTAGCTTCTCTTCAACTTTCTCAAATTCTTTATGTTCTTTATAAAGATGTTTTGTGAGCTCTTTGTGTTCATTTCGGTAAGTGCTGAGTTTCTTTTTAATAGCGATAATATCGTTTCGTTTATCGTAAAGTGTTTGTTTGGATTTTTTGTGCTGAATCATTGTAGAGCGAATGGTTGTCATATTCCATGCACGATTGCTTTCGTCTAAAATAGGGTTTGGTTTGTAATGATTGCCTTTGGCGTCGATGGTCTCATGAATACCATAGTGACTTAAAAATTCAATGGCTTTTTTCTCTTGATTTGAAAAGTGAAATAAAATAATTTCAGCGATGCTAAGCATCATTTTTTCAAACATCTCACGCAGTAAAAAGTAGCTTAGCCCCCGAATTTCCCGCAAGTCTTCAAGTTCACTGGACTCGATTACAACAATATCGGAGATGTTAACAAAGACTGGGATAAAAAGTGCACGAAATTCAGACGGATTTATTTTTTTAATATTCAGTGTACTATCAAGTGCAAAAGTGAGCAGTTCCAACATACGTGCTTTGTACTCATCGTTCGGAAAAAAACGTTTTTTATACTCTTGTAACATTTCAGGAGAAATACCACATGCTCTTCTATCGGGTCCATCTGCAGGGGTTTCAACTTGAAAAAACCGTTTGACATAAATGACATTTTCCGTATATAAAAAGAGATCATTGTTGGTTAAAGAGAGTTTTTTAGCGATCTGCTCTTGTAAAAGGTCTTTGTATGAATGGTATTTTTTGGGTAGCTTACAACTGCGCGCATTGGTAAGAATCTCTTCAATATTTTCTTCTTCAAAACGGTACAACACATCCAGATATAAATACTCTTTCGGCTCAAAATTTTCAAAAAATTTTTCAATTGTTTTTTCAACAAGACTAAATGATGACTCTTCCATAACTTCCCTATCTGTGTAAAATCGGTTTCATTGTACCTGAAAATAATAAAATTTTGGTGACATTTAATGTGCAAAATGGGCTTTAAGATGTTCAATACAACTATATCCCATCGCCAAGATACTCTCTTTTGAGTTACCTCCAAGATGGGGAGTGCAGACAAGATTAGGTAGATCGATCAGTTCCCAATCTTGTGTTGGCTCAACCAAGAAGGCTTCCAGTCCAGCGCCTGCAATTTCACCACCTTTGAGTGCCACTTTGAGGGCTTCTTCATCGATGATACCGCCACGTGCTGTGTTGATAATAAACGCACTCTTTTTCATCGCTTTAAATTCGGCTGTTGAGAAGAGATTTTTACTCTCCGATGTAAGTGGCAGATGAATGGAGATGATGTCTGCTTCTTCTAAGATGCGTTCTTTACTGGCAAAGGTAATGCCATATTTTTGGGCTTCTACTTCATTTTGAGTACGATTAAAGACCAAAATGGTACAGTGAAAAGGAGCTAAAAGCTCTATGACACGCTTTGCAATGTTGCCAAAGCCAAAAAGGCCAATGGTCTTTCCTGTAAGCTCGCTGCCTCCGTTAACTTTCCAAACATGCTGTTTAAGAAGTGTTGTGGCTATATGTAAGTTTCGAATGAGCGAGAGCATGAGACTGAGCGTGACTTCAGCAACCGAATTGCTGTTGGTACCGCCACTCCATCCAAGTTTTACGCCCCTTTTTTTCATTGCCTCAAGGTCTAAATTATCCAGTCCTACCCCATAACGAGAGAGAATTTTTAGCTTTGGACAAGCGCTTAGTATCTCATCGTCTATCTCTTCTCGACCAACAATGGCACCATCCATGTCTTGCAAAAAAGCGATGATATCTTTTTTGGTTTTCAATCTGTTGTCGGCGTTGTTTTTAACATCTGGAAAATGAAATGTAAGTTCATTCATGAGTTCGGATGAGCGAGAAAAGAGGGGTGTGATAACAGCAATTTTCATGAAATTTCCTTTTACATGTAAAACATCTTTTTTAAAAAAGTATAGCATGCTTTTGAGAAACTTTATTGAGAAGATTGATCAATTTTTGTTAATCTGCTATTTACTTTGAAAAGATACAATCAGATAATTATTATCAATAAAGGAACTCTATGAAACAACTTTTTTTTGCAGTAATGCTTCTTTTACCGTTTGGACTCTTTGCCGATACGCTGAAAGAGGGTACGACAATACAAGCACCTGTTATTAAAGACCAGTTTGAAAAAACGGTGGACATTACACCTCAAACCAAGCAGATTATCATCGCATATACTAAAGCTCAAGGGGATCTGTTAAAGAGCTTTTTGGAAGCAAATCCAAACTATTTAAGCGAGAACAGTGCACTTTATTTGATGGATGCAACAGCAGTTCCTAGCATGGTGATGAGTATGTTTATGCTACCAAAATTTAAAAAATATTCTTATGCTATTGGACTTTTAGAAAATGAAAAAGATGTGGCGTATTTTCCTAAAAAAGAGGATCAAATCACCATCATTACACTTAATAATCTCAATGTTACGGCTATTGATTTTAAAGATAAACTCTAACATGTAAGAGAAGTGAATTTCACTTCTCTTGTTCTGCTAAAAGTTTGTTTTCTTCATCACTAAAGATACGCGAACGTGTAATAAACTGATACCCTTCATCAATTTCCAATGAAAAGGAGTTTCCAAAAGCGGCTTTTTCTTCTTTCACATCTAGGACAATTTGAGAATAACGAAAGTATTCGAATTGGTCTTTATCGATAAAAAACTCACATCCTCCGACTTCGCCCATTTTAATATTGCGTGAGGGAACATGAAAGTCTTTTTTTTCATAACACATCGGTGCTGTGCCATCGCAACAGCCACCACTTTGGTTGAAAACGAGTTCGCCATATTCATTTTTAAGCATTTCGATAACTTTGAGAGCTTCAGAGGTTGCAGTAAGTCGATGAATAGTCATGAAGGCTCCTTTAAAAAAAGTGCATGGGCGTAAAAGCCCATGCGTTCTTGCGGTTTAGAAAAATCCGAGTTTATTTTTATTGAATGATGTCAAGATATTTTTGGTGTGTCTATAAGCGTTAAGCATCATCATGTGTGTTTCACGTCCGATACCTGATTTTTTATAACCACCAAAAGAGGCATGAGATGGGTAGAGATGGTAGCAGTTTACCCATACACGTCCCGCTTCAATGCCGCGTGACATGCTATGAAGTTGATGCGCATCCCTTGACCAAACGCCTGAGCCTAGACCATAAATTGTGTCATTGGCAATGGCAAGTGCTTCCGCTTCATCTTTAAAGGTTGTGACACATAGTACGGGTCCAAAAATCTCTTCTTGGAAGATACGCATTTTGTTGTGACCTTTGAAGATAGTAGGTTGAATGTAATTTCCTTTTGGGAAGGTTTTGTTTTTGTATTCTGCACCACCGATGAGGCACTCTGCACCTTCTTCTTTACCAATGCGGATGTAATCTAAGATTTTCTCTTTTTGATTGACAGAAGCTTGTGCTCCCATTTTAGTTGCTGGATCAAGAGGATTTTCTTGAGTGATTGCTTTTACACGCTCTAAAACACGTTTCATAAACGGCTCATAAATAGACTCTTGGATGAGGGCACGTGATGGGCATGTGCAGACTTCACCACTATTAAAGGCAAATAAAACAAGTCCTTCAATCGCTTTGTCAAAAAATTCATCGTCTTTTGCCATGATAGATTCAAAGAAAACGTTAGGCGATTTACCACCGAGTTCCAATGTCGAAGGGATGATGTTTTCAGTAGCGTATTGCATGATAAGTTGACCTGTCGTCGTTTCACCGGTAAAGCCTACTTTTTTGATATCAGGATGCGTTGAGAGGTGTTTACCAATCTTTCCACCTGCACCATTGATAATGTTAACAACGCCTTTTGGCAATATATTTTGAATGGTTTCCATCAAAATTAAAATAGACATTGGTGTCGCACTTGCTGGTTTCAAAACAACGCAATTACCAGCAGCAATAGCAGGAGCGATTTTCCATGCTGCCATCAAGAGTGGGAAGTTCCATGGAATGATTTGCGCAACAACACCGAGTGGTTCATGAATTTCTTGGGAAATTGTGTTTTCATCCAAATCTGAAACGGTTCCTGATTCTGCTCGAATAACAGAAGCGAAATATCTAAAGTGATCCACAACTAAAGGAACGTCTGCATTGAGAGTTTCACGAATCGCTTTACCATTGTCGAGTGTTTCTGCAATAGCAAGAGCTTCTAAATTGGCTTCGATAGCGTCAGCAATTTTGTTAAGTAATGTGCTTCGTTCAATAACGGAGGTATGTTTATAGGTTTCAAACGCTTTAACGCCAGCTGCAACTGCTGCATCAACATCTGCTTCAGAGGAGCGAGGGATTTTAGTTAAAAATTCGCCATCAACAGGGGAAAGATTGTCGAAATATTCACCGCTAAGTGGAGCAACCCACTCGCCGCCGATAAAGTTCTCATAACGAGGTTTATATGTAGGTCTTGAATATGCCATTTTTGCACCTTTATTAATAATAGAATTAAAAGATAATAATTATCTCTTGAGTAACTCTATAGCAGCTAGCTTTAACAACAAAGACAAAGTGGCAACTAACTATTTTTTTTAGGTTGGATTAAATATCTATAAGTGATTTAGTGCAAGGTACTGAAGAGAAGCTTCAAAGCTATTTGCAATGACGATAGGTGAAAACATGAGATTGTGAGTTAGTCCAAAATCTTCAATTGACATACCCAAAGCATCACAGGGGGCATCCCCTAAATGAAGAATGGATTGCGTTTTATCTTTGAGCGTTCGCATGTCCGTCGAATACGCCACCACATTTTTACCTAACCCTTGTGCGTAACCTACTTCCCAAACCGTTCCACTATCGGGTTCTGGACCACGAAATGGAGATAGATTGGCGATGACGATGTCACACATGCGTATCATTGCTTGATTAGCCTGCCGAATCGCTTCTGCTATCTCCTTGGGATTATTCCCAAAAATGGTGTTATCAAGTGGAAAAAGTCCTTCATAACCATAATGTTGACACAGACGTTTATGCGCTTTACCCATTTCAAGAGCATTGGGTAAAAAGACTTCAGGACCTGCAAGATAAATTTTTTGCATCAGAATTTCCTTTAGCGTGAAAAAGGTTCAATCATTTTGAATTGTAACATGTTAAGAACGCGCAAAGCTTATTCTAGTCTTTAATATTACTTTTGGATGAGCTTGAATCTTATCAAAAAATCTATGATAACATCTCTTATATGTACCCAAATAGGCTCAAATAACAGTGAAACGCATAATGATATTAAAAATGCTCCAATCATATCAAAAGGGAAATGTACACCCAAATAAATTCTAGACCATGCAACAAGAAGCATTAAAATAAAAAAAATCATGCTTAGTTTATACTCTTTTGCTAAAAAATTACTGACGAATACAGCGCTAAAGAATATCATATGATGGCTGGGGAATGAAGCGTTTGAAGCGTGATAAATCAATGTTCTTCCAACCCCCATCATGAAAGGTCTTGGATGTGGAAAGAGTATGCTTATGAGTTGCCCAATGCAAAGGGAAATTATAATGACAAAAATTGATTTTAGAATCATTTCTTTTTGAGCCTCATTCCCAAAGAGCCAAAGAAGTATGAAAAAAATAGGGAGAGCATATAACAGATACTGCGCAAAAAATTTTGCAATACCAACAATCAATTCAGAGGCATTTGCAGAAGCGTTTATACTCTGAAACCATATTAAATTTATTGTTTCCAAATTTGAAATCATCGTACTGAATCACTCACTTTCATTCATATTTTTGTTATGTTAAGTTCTCTATTTTTCTCTATTTTTCTCTATTTGAAGAAGCGCTTTTCCCTTCATAGAGAACATAACTCTTACTGCTATAAAGTTTATGCAAGTCTGCTTGATGGGTGATATGTACTTCATCACCTTTGTTCACAACAACAAAATAATGCGATTCATTAGAGAGATTGAGATCATTAAACGCTTCAAGAGAGGTTGTTTGAATGGGTTCATTCATATAATACATAGAAGAAAAGGATTTCTTTTCTAAAAAGTAAATAGCTTCTTGTGAAGAAGTATGATGACGATAAAAATCAATAAGATATTTTTCGCTCATCACAAGGTTTGGAAACCACGATACAATAACCAACCCAATCAACGATACAACAGGCACAAGCCAGATGTTAAAAGCAATCATTTTAGGATAGCTTTGAATCAAACTACCCTCATTTTGATCTAACAACAGGGCAAGAAGAATAGCAAAGGCAGGGAGTGATGGCAAGACATAGGTCCAAATGACATTACTCGCCAATGTAAAAAATAAGATTAAAAAGAGTGCCCAAATCACCAGTAAACACAAAATAGGGTCTTTGAATAGTTTAAAAAACACCTCACGTTTATTTTGCTGATGAAGGCTTTGATAGCCAAAGAAAAAAGCGCTGATTCCCCATGGTAAAGATGCTGCCAGCCACATCAACCAAATAGCACCGTGCGGATTTTTGTGCACATAGCCGTATTTGTCGCCATGCCATCCTGAATCTAAAAAGCGACCAAAATGTTCTCCAATGATAAAATAATTCAAAAATCCAGGTGTCTTCATTTCAGCAATAATATACCAAGGGACGCTAATGATTAACATTAAAAGCGTACCTTTCATCCACGGAAGTGGTTTCAACAGCCTAAAACGCGTTTTAACGGAAGGTAACATCCATAAAAATAGAATGCCACCTACAATCACCACTGCCAAAGGACCTTTGGCAAGAAGTCCCAATCCTAGGCCAATAAAAAAAAGATACCCCCAAGAACGCTTTCCTGTAAGGGTAAACATCATAAAGGCAACCAAGGATAAGGTTGTGCTAAAACTCAAAAACGGATCAGTTAATACAGCACCACTGAGTTGGAAGGAAAGGAGCATGCCAAAATAGATGACAACGGACCACAAAGCACTCTTTGCGTTTGTTAATGTTTTGACAAGGTGATACATCAACCAAGCGGTTGCTAAACTTATTAACAAGGAGGGCAGGCGTGGTGCAAAATCGCTGATGCCTAAAAGCTTGTAGGAGAGTGCTTCTGCCCAAAATGACAAAGGTGGTTTTCCCCAAAATGGAACACTATAATCATAATAAGGGCTAATCCAATCGTTCAGTTTTGCCATCATGAGGGCGGTATTGGCATAGCGTGCTTCGGTACTGTCCGTTAAAGGAAAATAATACATGACAATAAGACGAGCACCTATAAGAGAAAATAACGCCATAATCAGGTTTTTAAATGTGTTTTGCATAATGATTCCCTGTGATGCTTTGTATCAATGATTTAAACGTAGGGCTTAGTAAAATTTCCATCTCCTCTTTGCGATGAGGATGAGCATAAAATGTTTTAAAAGGCGATTCTGCCCATACCTTGGCTTCAGATTCTGCTAAAAACCCAGGGTGAAGCAAAATTTCAATTAACCCATCTTTAGGACATTTTTGCAGTGCTTTTTGAATGGAAGAGAGTGTCATATTTCCTGTAAACAGTACCCCAATAAAAGAGGCATTACATGTAATGTGGTGTGCTTGAAGTTTTCGCGCTAACTGATTCGAAAATAGATTGAGCAAAAAATGTTTAATGAGATTAAGTCCGCAATAATTTTTCAGATCACGTAAAGAAGAAACTTCAAAGAAAAAAGGCTCTTTGGGCACACGTACATATGTCACTTGGTAGGGTAATTCCTGAGACAATTCGATCAGTATATCGCTGATAAAGGGTATCGTATGATAGTGCTGATGGGAGTCAATGTTAATTGTTTGTGTTTTTAGTAGCGCTGCATAGCGTGTGATTTGAGCGGTATATTCAGCTTTAATCGCTGCTTTGATGATTTGCTTTTGGGTTAGATTCCCAAAATAGTAATTGATGAGGATTGTTTCATAGCGTTTGCAAAACAGCCCCTTTTCATCGACTAAATAGGCTATCTTTTTAGTATCTGAAAGCGATTTTCCTTCGGTAATATTCAGATGCAAAGAGGTTCTTAAAGAAGGTCTTTTACGTAATTTTTCTAACGCATCCTCAACATAGGGAGTGTTGATTATCATGCTGGTGGATGTGAGCATCCCTTCATCAAAACAACGACAGATCGTCTCACTCATTGCCATAGAATTGGCAAAATCGTCGGCATTAATGATGATGTTCAACTAATTCTCCAAAATAAAGGGGTCTTTTTTTCACTTCAAGATGAATTTTCCCAATGTACTCGCCAATAATTCCCAAAACAACGAGTTGAATTGAATTCATAAAAATAGTCACAATTAACGTTGTGGCATAACCGGTACGTTTAACATCAAAAAGCATATAATCAAAAAAAGTATATGCTCCTAACATCGTTGAGATAAAAGCGGTCAGCACGCCAATATAGATGGCAAAGCGCAACGGCTTAATGGAAAATTGCATGATACTATCAATCGCTAGTCCAAACGATTTTTTAAAATTGTATTTGGTGTGTCCCGAAAAACGTTTTGGAACTTCAAATTCAAGGACTTTACAGTTTGCGTACCCAATATAATTGAGCAACCCTCTAAACATCCTGTCGTTTTCATTCATAGTTTTAAGCGTATCAATATGTTTACGACTGAGTAGCCTAAAATCGGGATAGTTTTTGGGAATTTTAATATCGGATAGCTTATCAAGCACCCAATAGAACGTTTTTGAAAAAATAGTATACATGTAAGATTTCTCGACATCATTGCTGATTTTCTTAGTTAAGACGACTTGATGACCATTGAGCCACGAACGTACCATCTCTTCCACCAAATAAGGAGGATGTTGTAAATCGCCATCCATGAAAACAACACAAGCTCCTTGCGCATTATCCATACCAGCGCTCATTGCCACTTCATGTCCAAAGTTTCGATACAAGTTATAAATGTTGATATTGGGATAGGTTGAAGTTAATGTTTGGAGCGTTTGAAGTGTTGCATCGGTACTGCCATCGTTGACACACATGTATTCAAATGTAACCACGTCTTTAAGTGCCGTTTCCACTTTGAAAAGTTCTTGAAACAATTTAACAAGATTGCCCTCTTCATTGTATAAAGAGATGACAATGCTGACCAATGGAAGTTTCATTGTCTATTCCTAAGAAAAACAAATTTTTTGTAGATGCAATAATTTTGTATTGCCACGAGAGCTGACGTCATGAGCTGTGATACAAAGGCATTAAAATGCAGGAGCGTATAGAAAAGTGTAAAAAGAAGCATATTGCTTGCAAATGAGAGAGCAACGCTCATGCCGTATTTGAAAATCGATGTGTGGTGTTTGGTATTGGAATCGAACGTATAATAATATTGGAAAATGTAGTTAACCACAGCCCCTAACACCATTCCAAAAGCGGTTGCAAAAATGGCATTGACACCTAACCAGACTAACAAAGTCATGCTGGAGAGATGAAGAAGTGTAGCCCCACCACCACTCATAACAAAACGTTTAAGCTGTTGCCAATTCAAATGATGCTCTCCAAAAAATAAGACTCAAAAGAGTGATTTTCACTCATCTTTGATGCTATTGTAGAAGATTTAGATGAATACAAAATGAATTCGTTTTACGGTGTATTATTGAAAATTACCCCCTAAGGCAGAGATCAATGAAATTGTTGCAAGCACTTGTCTGTTTTGAAGGTTAAGAACAGTGATTTGGTTGTTTAAAAGCGATGTTTGTGCCACAACAACGCTTGTGTAGTTTACAATGCCTTGTCGATATTGGTACATGTTAAAGTCAAATACTTGTTGCGCTAAATCAACAGCTTCTTGTTGTACTTTCACTTCTCTTGAGAGCGTTTCGAGTGTGGCAAGGGCATCTTCAACTTGTTGGAAAGCGGTTAAGACACTTTGGCGATAGGTCGCAATATTGGCTTCATATGTACTTTGTATCTGTTTCAAATTGGCTTCTCTCAGCCCTGCGTCAAAAATGGTCTCTGAAAGCGCTCCTCCCACAGCCCAGATAAGGTTTGGTTTGGAAATCAACGAAGAGAGCACGTTACTTTCGTAGCCACTTGAAGCGGTCAGGTTGAAGGTGGGGAACCATGCATCTTGAGCAATACCCACTTGAATATTGGTTTGCTTCATCCTTCGTTCCGCCGCAGCGATGTCAGGTCGTCGCTCCAAGAGTTCCGAAGGCAGAGAATAGGGAATATCGGGCAGAACGATCGGTAGTTTGGGATTGGCTTGTATTGAAAATTCCGAAGGTGTTTTACCAATTAATGTGGCAATCGCATGTTCTAACTGTTGCCTTTGTGCGTGTAAGTCAATTTTTTGTGCTTCAACACTTTTCATTTGAGCTTGAGCGGTGATCACATCTTTTTTGGTGATGATGCCCGCATTGTATTGATTTTGTGTAATTTTAAGGGACTTTTCATAGGCTTCCAGCGTTTGGTGTAAAAAGGCTTCTTGTGCATCCACATTTCTCAACTGAAAATAATTTTGTGCCAAAAGTGTCTGCGCTGAAAGTTTTGCGGCTTCCAAATCGTTCAAGCTCGCTTCCGCACTGAGTGAATAAGCGTCCACCAAATGGCGTGTATCACCCCAAATATCAGGTGTCCATGAAGCTTGAAGGGGGAGTTTATAATCCGTTGAGCGTTTTTGTTTATTGGTTGAATTGACACCAGCAGAGGTTTGTGACCGAGATATGTCTGCTCCCACACTAAGGGTTGGAAAGAGGGATGCTTGTGAAGACTCTACAACTGCCAAAGCTTGTTTGTACAAGGCTTCGTATTTGCTGATGGATGGATTGAAGCGCGATAATGCTTCCATTAAGGTGTTCAGTTCAGCATCGTGATACATCTTCCACCAAGCATCTCGAACAGCATTATCATTAGGCGTTGCTTTTTTCCAATTTCCTTCTTCATGATAGGCTTGCGGAATGGCAACAGTCGTGGGTACAGAGGGTGTATTTTGTTGGGCACAACCCACAAGGAATGCATTGGTAACAAGGAGTATTGATAAAATAGAGTATCTCATAAGCAATTAACCTTTTATAGATTGAGGTGTTTTGGAAAATTTTGAACGCATTTTTTCACCGTACAGATAAATGACGGGTGTTGTGTAGAGTGTTAAAAGCTGACTCAAGATTAACCCACCAACGATTGAAATACCAAGACCTTGGCGTAATTCTGCACCATCACCAAATCCTATGGCAAGAGGAATAGCCCCTAAAAGTGCCGCCATTGTTGTCATCATAATAGGTCTAAAACGTAAACTACAGGCTTTTTGTATGGCATCCATCGCGGGTAACCCTTCATTTCTTTGAGCAGCGATTGCAAAGTCGATCATCATGATGGCATTCTTCTTGACGATACCGATGAGTAAAATGACACCAATAAGCGCGATGATATTAAATTCCGTGCGAAATGCCATAAGGGCGAGCAGTGCACCTACGCCTGCAGAAGGCAGTGTCGAAAGAATGGTAAGGGGGTGAATATAACTCTCATATAAAATACCAAGGACAATGTACACCGTTAAAATGGCGGCCAGTATTAACAGCGGTTGGCTCTGAAGTGACGCTTTAAACGCATTGGCGCTTCCTTGAAAACTTCCGTGGATGGAAACGGGCAAATTCAACTTTTCAACCGCAGAAGTGATGGCTTCGGAGGCTTGGGAGAGCGAAACACCAACAGGAAGGTTAAACGAGAGTGTTGCTGCGGCAAATTGTCCTTGGTGATTGACTCCCAAAGAGGTGAGGGCAGGCTCATAATGACTAAAGGCTGATAAGGGCACTTGCGAGCCATCACTGGTAATGATATAGACCGAGTCTAAAGCATTGGGGTATTGTGAAAATTGTGGATCGACTTCTAACACCACGCGGTATTGATTGAGAGGATTATAGATAGTAGAGATTGTGCGTTGTCCAAAGGAGTCGTTTAAAACGGCATCAATCATACTGGCCGTAATGCCCAGTCTTGAGGCCGCATCGCGGTTGATGACCAGCTTTGTTTGCGAACCCTTGATCTCTTGGTCACTGCTCACATCAATAATTTGAGGCAGTTGCATAAATGTTTTGCGAATCACTGGTTCCCACTCGCGCAAGGTGCTCAAGTCATCCGATTGAAGGGTGTATTCGTATTGCGCATTCGATTGCCTTCCTCCGATACGAATATCTTGTACGGGAACTAAAAACAGATTGGCACCTGGAACATGTGCGAGTTTTCCTCGCAGTCTAGCGATGACCTTATCCGCCGAAATTTTACGCTCTGAGAGAGGCTTGAGACTAATAAACATTCGCCCACTATTGGCCTGTTGACCTCCTGTGTACGCAATGACATTTTCAATGGCAGGATCGGCTTTTACAATGGAGACAAATGTATTGAGTTTTTGGGACATGGCTTGAAACGAGATAGATTGATCCCCTTGAATACTTCCCATAATACGTCCTGTATCTTGTTGGGGGAAAAACCCTTTAGGGATGATGATGTATAAAGCAATGGTGATGCCAATGGTGGTAAAAAAGAGGGCGAGCATCAACTTAGAATGACGAATCGCCCATGCTAAAGAGCGCTCGTACGCTTTGAGAATTTTAGTAAATACTTTTTCGTTGAGATCCGATAACCGACCTTGTTTTTTCACAGGAGGTTTGAGTAAATAGGCGCACATCATCGGTGTTGTCGTAAGCGAAATAATCAGTGAAATAATAATGGCAATGGAGAGCACAATCGCAAATTCTCGAAATAATCGTCCTATAATACCTCCCATCAGTAAAATGGGTAAAAAGACCGCAATCAATGATAAGCTCATCGATAAAACAGTAAATCCAACCTCTTTACTACCCACAAGAGCAGCTTCAAAAGCACTCATCCCTTGTTCCATCTTTTTGGAGATATTTTCCAACACAACAATAGCGTCGTCCACGACAAATCCTGTTGCGATGGTTAGTGCCATTAAGGAGAGGTTATCAAGGCTGTAACCAAGCAAATACATGATGGCAAACGTTCCTATCAGGGAAGCAGGCACAGCGACACTGGGGATTAACGCCGCACGCCAATTGCGCAAAAATAAAAAGACGACGGCAATTACAAGCAAAAGAGAGATAATCAGTGTTCGCTCGACTTCATGAAGTGATGCGCGAATGGTCGGCGTTCTATCCATGGCAATCTTTAAATCAATCCCTTGAGGAATGGATGAAGAGAGCAATGGTAGTGTGCTAATCACCGCATCGACAGTTTGGATGATATTGGCATTGGGTTGACGAAATAAGATGAGCAGAACCGAAGGCTTACCATTGGCTGAACCTGCATTGTGCAAATCTTGATTGGAGTCGACCACCGTTGCAACATCTTTGAGCAAAACAGGCGCTCCATTGTGATACGAGACGATGAGTGGCCTATAATCCGCCGCTTTCTTAGCTTGATCATTCGCCCCTATTTGCCAATGGTGTTCAGCGTCTTCTACACTGCCCTTGGGTCGATTGGCATTGGTTGCACTAATGCTTGTACGGAGTGTTTCAAAACTAATGCCGTAATGATTGAGGCTTGAGGGATTGACTTCAACCCTTACCGCTGGCAGAGAGCTTCCGCCTACAATGACTTGCCCGATGCCGTCAATTTGTGAAAGCTTTTGCGCTAAAATCGTTGAAGCCGCATCGTACATTTGTGCTTGTGTGAGGGTATCGGATGTCATGGACAGGATCAGTATGGGAGCGTCGGCAGGGTTTACTTTTCGGTAGGTAGGATTGCTGAGCATACCTGTGGGCAAGAGCGATAAAGAGGCATTAATCGCTGCTTGAACATCGCGTGCAGCCCCATCAATGTCACGATCTAAATCAAATTGCAAGGTGACACGCGTTGAGCCCATGGAGCTTGAAGAGGTCATCTCCGTTACCCCAGCGATGCGTCCAAGACTACGTTCCAAAGGCGTTGCCACCGTTGCTGCCATCGTCTCAGGACTCGCACCTGGCAAAGAGGCAGAGATGGAAATCGTAGGAAATGCGACTTGCGGTAAGGGAGAGACAGGCAGTAATCCAAACGCAAGAGCACCCGCTAGAACAATACCGATGGTTAACAGTGTTGTTGCGACATGTCTTGCGATGAAAGGGGCACTAAGATGCATGATTAATGCTTTACATGTAAAGAATGAAATCGTGTAGCCAAACGATCAAAAAAGAGATAAATGACGGGTGTTGTGAACAGGGTTAAGACTTGGCTGACCATTAAACCACCTACCATCACAAGACCTAATGGATGTCTTAATTCAGAGCCCACACCTGTTCCCACCATCAAGGGGATTGCGGCAAAAAGTGCGGCTAAGGTTGTCATTAAAATAGGCCTAAAGCGCAATAAGCAGGCTTGATAAATGGCGTCTCGTGGTGATTGCCCTTGATGACGTTCTGCTTCAAGGGCAAAATCGATCATCATGATAGCATTCTTTTTAACGATACCAATCAATAAAATAATACCAATGATCGCGATAATATCCAGATCATTTTTAGTAAATAAGAGCATCAAAAGAGCACCCACCCCCGCGGAGGGAAGCGTTGAGAGAATGGTGAGCGGATGGATGTAACTTTCGTATAACACACCCAATACAATATACATGGTCACAATGGCAGCGAGAATGAGCAGGAGTGTATTGGTCAGCGATTTTTGAAATGCTGCCGCTGCTCCTTGAAAGCGTAATTCCATACTAGGTGGTAATCCAAGGGCATCTTTTTGTTGTTGGATTGCTTCTGTCGCATCGCCTAAAGAGTAATTGGAAGCGAGATTAAATGAAATGGTTGTGGTTGGAAATTGATCCAGATGATTGATGACTAAAGGCGTTTGTCGCTCGCTGATATGGGCAATGGCGCTGAGTGGAATGGCAGCTCCTGTGCTACTTGTCACATAAAGATTTTCAAGCGCACTAGGTCCCATCTGATAAGAAGGAGCCACTTCTAAGATAACGCGATATTGGCTGGTTTGTGTGTAAATGGTCGAGATTAACCGTTGTCCGAACGCATTGTAGAGCGCTGCATCAATGGCTGCGACGCTAATGCCCAAGCGACTTGCGGTAGCGCGGTCAATATCGATGTAAATTTGGAGCCCTTGATCTTGTTGATCGCTTGCAACATCTCTTAATTGCGGAAGTTTAGTGAGTGCTTCAATAATTTTGGGTGTCCATGCTTCCAAATCCTTAGCATTAGCACTTTCTAAGGTAAATTGGTATTGTGTTCGACTGACTCTATCTTCGAGGCTGAGGTCTTGAATGGGTTGCATATAAAGGGTAATGCCCGCTACATCATGAAGCTGTGCTTGAATCTCTTGGATCACCTCTTGTGCATTTTTTTGACGTGTGGCATGCGGTTTGAGATTGATGAGAATACGTCCACTGTTGAGTGTTGTATTCACTCCATCAACACCGATAAACGAGGAGATGCTTTCAATGTTGGGATTTTCTAGGATTTTATCAGCGAGCTCACACTGTTTTTGGGACATTGCGCTAAAGGAGATGGATTGTGGCGCTTCGGTGATGCCTTGGATCACGCCTGTATCTTGGACTGGAAAAAATCCTTTGGGGACATAGATGTACAACAAGGCATTTAAGACCATCGTTAAAACGGCGATGGTAAGCATCATTTTTTGACGATCAAGTACCCATGTCAGCATCTTAGCGTAACCTTGAATCATTGCATCAATCATAGCACCACTGTAACGATAAAATCTCCCTTGCTCATTCATCGGTTTTTTACCCAACAATTTAGCGCTCATCATCGGTGTCAATGTGAGAGAAATAAACGCCGAAATTAAGATGGCAACCGCCAGCGTAATGGCAAATTCACGAAACAGTCTTCCCACGACATCTTGCATAAAAACAAGTGGAATTAAAACCGCCAACAAAGAGATGGTTAAAGAGATGATCGTAAACCCAATCTGTTTTGAACCTTTGAGCGCCGCATCTAAGGGATTTTCTCCCTCTTCTATGTAGCGCGCGATATTTTCAATCATAACAATAGCATCATCGACGACAAATCCTGTGGCAATCGTCAGCGCCATCAGCGTTAAATTGTTCAGACTAAAGCCCAAAAGATACATCACGCCAAACGTTCCGATGAGGGAAAGTGGTACCGCGACGCTTGGAATCAAGGTTGCAGGGATATTGCGTAAAAAAACAAAGATGACCATAACCACTAAAATAACGGCTAAGATTAGCTCTTGTTTGACATCTTGTACCGATGCACGAATGGTTGTGGTACGATCCGTGAGTAACGAAACTTCCACCGCATTAGGTAAGGATTCTTGCAGTTGTGGGAGTAGACTTTTGACACGATCGACGACTTCGATCACGTTGGAGCCAGGTTGGCGCTGTATATTGATCAAAATGGCAGGTGTGGTATTTTTCCATGCCGCCAAACGGATATTTTCCGCATCGTCAATGACGGTTGCAACATCACTAAGACGAATGGCTCTGCCGTTTGTATAGGCGATAATAATGTCTTTATACTCTTTGGCAGATTTGAGTTGATCATTAGCATCGATGGTTGAGGCATTTTTAGGGCCATCAAACCCACCTTTAGCTTGATTAATATTAGCACTATTAACGATGGTTCGTAGCGTTTCCAAAGAGATGCCATAGGCGGATAATGCTTTTGGATTGACTTGAATACGAACGGCTGGTTTTTGTCCCCCACTCAAACTGACTAAACCGACACCACTTAATTGTGAAATCTTTTGTGCAATACGCGTATCGACCAAATTTTGCACCGCAGGCAGAGGCATGGTTTTTGACGTAACAGCCAGTGTTAAGATGGGTGTATCAGCAGGATTAACTTTGTTGTAAATGGGAGGTGTGGGCAGATCGGTTGGTAACATGGATGTGGCGGCATTGATGGCCGCTTGAACCTCTTGTTCGGCAACATCCAAGGCCAATTTAAGATCAAATTGCAACGTAATAATAGAAGAGCCCCCCGAACTGGTGGATAACATTTGATTGAGCCCGGGCATTTGACCAAATTGTCGCTCTAAGGGAGCGGTAATCGACGAGGTGATGACATCAGGACTTGCCCCTGGGTAAAGAGTTACGACTTGAATGGTCGGGTAATCAACTTCGGGCAATGCTGACAAGGAGAGCATCCGATAGCCGATGCTACCTGCTAATAAAAGAGCAAGCATCACAAGCGACGTTGCGATAGGTCTTAAAATAAAAATGCGAGAGGGGTTCATTTTTGCGAATCGCTTTTAGTACGAGAAGCTTTTGAAGGCGTTTCTTTCGTGGCGTTGATGTCGACTTTACTTCCTTCGCGCAATTTATCGACACCATCGACGACAACGATGTCATTTAGGCTTAAGCCTTCTTCGATGATCGAATTGCCATTTTGGGTTGAACTGATTTTAACGCGTTGCACGCTGACCGTTTGATCTTCTTTGACACGGTATACAAACGTACCTTGTGCGCCATGTTGTATGGCTGCACTTGGGACGTAAAGTGCGTTTTGCTTCGTTGCCACTAAAAGATGGATATTCACAAATTGATTTGGAAAGAGTTTCGTTTCGGGGTTATTAAATTCTGCTTTGAATTTTAAGGTGCCTGTTGCTGTGTCAATTTGATTGTCCATACTTGCAAGATGCCCTTTGGCGATCAATAGGGAATCACTTCGATCGTACGCTTCAACCTCAAGTGTTTTAGTTTCTTGCAAAGCTTGTGTGATAGCAGGAACTTTATCTTCGGGTAATGTGAAGGTGGCTGAAATAGGGTTGATCTGTGCAATTACCGCTAAGCCTGTGGTATCGGAGGCGTGAATCATATTGCCTTTATCAACCAAGCGAAGGCCTATGCGTCCACTTGTAGGCGCTGTAATCGTGCTGTAGTCTAGTTGCAATTTGGCACTGTCGATGGAGGCTTCATCCACTTTAATCGTACCTTGGTATTGATGTACAAGGGCCGTTTGGGTGTCTAAAACTTGCTTGGAGATAGAATCTTGCTGTAAAAGCACTTCATAACGTTTCAAATCAATCAGCGCATTTTCAAGGAGTGCTTGATCTTTTAAGAGCTGACCTTGCGCTTGTTTGAGCTGTACTTCAAAACTTCTTGAATCAATTTTTGCAAGTACATCACCTTGTTTAACCATCTGTCCTTCGGTGAATAAAATATCCATTAACTGCCCATCCACACGACTTTTAACAACGACATTGGACAAAGGAATAACGGTTCCAAGACCCTGAAAAAAGATTTTAACCGCCCCTTGCTGAACAGAAGCCGTTGAAACGGACATCACTCGTGTCGCAAACGCTTTTTTAGGATCATTGCTTGTGTTGGGTTGACTTTTAAAAACAGTAAAGTAACTTGCTATGCCAATAAAAGCACCTACAATGAGAATGAGAGCCCATTTTTTAGTTTTAGAAGGAGTTGAAAATGACATAAAATTGACCTTTTCATGAAATAAAGAGTCTTTGACACACTGTTGCCAAACGAAAATAGGGGTTTGGTATCTGTGACGGTATTATATCAATGAAATGTTAACTAACTTTAATGGGATGAGGCAAACGAGCCATCTAATGTAAAATGAAGTTTACTACTAGGCGTATAAGTTTTTTGACATGCGCAAATATCTTAACGTTCTAGTAATTTATTATTAACGAGTAAAAAAATTTGAAAATTTAAGTTTGTTTGAAAGTCCCTAAATAAGGATGGTGCGGATAAAGAGACTCGAACTCCCATGCCTCTCGGCACCAGATCCTAAGTCTGGCGTGTCTACCAATTTCACCATATCCGCACACAACAGTAGTAAATTTTGCGAAGCTGAAGCTCCGTCTTTAAGGGTGGTACGCCCTACACGATTCGAACGTGTGACCTACGCCTTAGAAGGGCGTTGCTCTATCCAGCTGAGCTAAGAGCGCATCTTCTCTCGGTTTTAGGTGGTGCGCTCGAAAGGAGTCGAACCTACAACCTACGGATCCGAAGTCCGTTGCTCTATCCAATTGAGCTACGAGCGCATAAACCGCGCCACACAAAACAATGGGGTGAGTGATGGGGATCGAACCCACGACCCTCAGAACCACAACCTGATGCTCTAACCGACTGAGCTACACTCACCATCTAATTTAATTCTGAGAAATAAGTGGTCGGGGCGAAAGGATTCGAACCTTCGACCCCCTGGTCCCAAACCAGGTGCGCTGACCAGACTGCGCTACGCCCCGACATTTAAAAAAACCTATTGGTCTTTTTAAGGCTGAAATTCTAGCCAAAATCCAGCCTTTTGTCAAGGAAAAGTTTTTAGCCTTTGTTGGAAAACTCGATCAGTCCCTCAGTCGGTGAGCTAGCCGTTGCAAAAGGCTTCTTTGCGATACGTCCTGCAAGGAAGCTTGAACGCCCAGCAAGGACGGCATGTTTCATCGCTTCTGCCATTAGTATAGGGTTCTTAGCCTGTGCAATGGCGGTATTGGTTAGCACACCATCTGCTCCAATTTCCATCGCAATAGCAGCGTCACTCGCACATCCAATGCCTGCATCGACAATGACAGGGATGTTAACCGCTTCTTTAATAAAAAGAACATTGTAACGATTTTGGATGCCAAGACCACTGCCAATCGGGGAAGCCAAAGGCATGACAGCAGCACTTCCTGCATTTTCTAAGCGTTTTGCCATAATTGGATCGTCATTCGTGTAGGTCATAATCGTAAAGCCATCTTTGGCTAAAACTTCGCATGCTTTAAGCGTTTCCATCACGTCTGGGTAAAGTGTTTTAGCGGTATCACCGATGACTTCAAGTTTGATCAGATCAAGTCCTGTCGCTTCTCTTACCAATCTGAAAAGTGTGATGGCATCTTCGGCGGTAGTGCATCCTGCGGAGTTTGGAAGGAGTTTAATGTCGGTATCTTTAAAATAATCCATCAAATTTTCTTCATTGGGATTGGTGATGTTGACACGACGAACGGCTACGGTGATGAGTTTTGAACCACTCGCAAGCGTTGCATCTTTGGTGGTTTGAAAGTCAGGATATTTACCGCTTCCCACGATCAAGCGGCTTGCAAATTCTATATTGCCTACTTTGAGGATGTCATTCATTTTTAGTTCCTATTGAGTAAATTTTTCACGGTTTCGGGAAGGAGTTCATGTTCTAAAGCGTGGATTTTGGCTTCAAAATCTTCAAAACTCATCTCTTCAATTTTTTCAAAACAGCGTTGTGCGATGATTTCACCGCCATCAAGTTCTTCACTGACATAGTGAACACTGATGCCAGCGACCTTCATCGGTGAATTAAAGCTCTCTTTTATAGCACTGCCTCCCTTAAAAAGTGGAAGGAGTGAAGGATGTAAGTTGATCGCTTTAACCTGTTTTGTAAAATAAGGGGTGAGAAAACGCATAAATCCAGCCAATACAGTAAGCTCAGCGCCGCTTTTGACAATCGCTTCCACAAGGGCTTCGTCGAAGGCCTCACGGCTCTTAAAAAGCGTGTGATCAATAATGAGAGGTTCTATACCATATGCGCGTGATTTTTCGATTCCTGCCACGTTGGGACGGTTGCAAATGGTCGTTACAACTTCAATTTTACAGTGTTCAAAGACTTTGTTGTGAAGTGACGTAAGCAATTTTTCTAAATTACTGCCCTCTCCACTGAATAAAATAGCAATTTTCTTTATAACCATTTAAGACCTTTACAAATATCAATCGGGGTGAGCGCAAAGTTATTACATGTAAACTTTCGTGAGACGAGTGCATGGGCAAGTGAACCACTGATGGCCGCGTCTTTTGGGGTATACCCTTGTGCGATGAGGGCACCTATCATGCCAGAGAGGACATCGCCACTGCCACCTTTAGCTAAAGCCTGTGTGCCATAGGTATTGATGAAAAGCTCACCCTTGTGTGCAATGATGGTGTTGGCACCTTTAAGAACAAGTACCACATGAGGAAAGGCAAGGCTAAAGCGTTTGGCGTATTTAAAGCGGTTAGCTTGGATCATTTCGACGCTGATTTTCTCTTTACATGTAAGCTCTAAAATCGCGCTAAATTCTTTGGGATGTGGGGTTAGCACAACCGGTTTTTTGGATGCAATAATCTCTCCCATCAGCGGATGATAGGATAAGGAAGCATCGATCACCAGAGGCACATCATTGGAAAGCAAAAGTGCTTTAAGTGCTGCTTCATCAAACGGCATCTCAAGCCCCATGCCTGCCACGATGACATTGGCATTTTTAGGCAGCGTTTCGCTGTTCATGAGATAGATGGGCAATTTTTTGGGCTTTTCACCGATGAGTGTGACGAGTCCTGCCCCAAAATGAAATGCTCCCATGCCAGCCAGTTGTGCTGCTCCCTCTTTGGATCCTTGTACAATCGCAACATGCCCGAAGGTGCCTTTATTGGCATTTTTCTTGATGCGAAGAGGTAGTACAAGATCGCTTTTGCGAAGTAAAAAATTGGGGCTAGGTGTTTCATATTGGCTTCGAGCAATGCCAAGATTGGCGACCTTGATATCGCCGATGGCATCTTTAACCGTATCGTTTAAAAGACCCAGTTTCAAAGCACCCATCGTAATCGTTTCATTGGCGTAGAAAATGACAGAACTCAGCGTTAAATCACTCAAAATACCACTGGGAATATCACAGGCAATCTTATAGCCTTTCTTTGCATTGAGCGTTTCAAGCAGTTTACATGTAAAGTCATCCAACGCGCGGTTCAGCCCAGCGCCAAAGAGTGCATCGACATATACATCGGCATCAATGAGTTCATCTACTACGACAACACCCACTTTTTTAGCACGTTCGAGTTGCAGTTTTGCAAGCTCTGATTTAAGCTCAAAAGGAAGGTAAAGGCTGACCGTGTACGCACCATGAAGCAGACGTGCGGCGACAATGCCATCGGCTCCGTTATTTCCCATACCGCACACAAAGAGCGCACTTTTTTTACATGTAAGCTTTTTTTTCACAGCACGAGCGAGGGCGGCTCCAGCATGTTCCATCAAGATTTCAGGGGTTAAGTCAAAGGTTTGATAACATCGCTCATCTAAACTGGTTGTTTCTTCATAGACGTACTGCATCGGTTTCTCCTAACGCTTACGGAAGCTCAGGGCTTCTAAAAGATGCTCTTGCAAGATCAACTCACTCTGCGCCAAATCGGCAATGGAGCGTGCAATACGAAGCACTTTATGAATGCTTCTTTGACTTAGTCCCAAACGGCTTTGTGCCATCTCTAAACTCTCGCTGGCTTTGGCTTCAAGGGTGCAAAATCGTATGGTGTTGGACTCATCCAATTTGCCATTGAGCTCATTTTGTCCACGCTTTTTTTGCATCACAAAGGCTTTTAAGACTTGTTCAAACATTTGAGATGAGCTGAGTCCTTGCTCTTTTGAACTCTCTTCGCTCATCTGAATGTACAGATCGATTCTATCCATAATCGGTTCGGAAATGCGATTTTTATAACGATTGATCTCGACTTCAGAGCAGCGGCACTCATGCGTTTGGCTGAAGAGATTGCCACAGGGGCATGGATTTTGAGCGGCAGCAAAGAGGAATTTAGTCGCGTAACTCACTTTCGTATTGACCCGTGAGATCAAAACGCGATGATCTTCCAACGGCTCTCTCAGGCTCTCTAAAACGGTCTTAGAAAAGTTGGGAAATTCGTCAAAAAACAAAATACCATTGTGGGCGAGGGCGATTTCACCCGCACGACTTTGAGAGCTTCCCCTGTTATATGCAAAGAAAGATGCGAATATGGAAAATAGCTTAATTTTTACATATTGTAACAACATAGCTATATCCTCCATATCTTTAATGATTTATTTTACCACGCAAAAAGTTAAAAGCACGACTAAAGAATTCAAAACATCCTGCAACTTACACCACAAAAAATGCAACCAAACACTGAAATCCAACAAAAAATACGACTACATTTAAAGGATATATTTTATGATTGGCAAGATTTATAATTTATATGAGCAATTTATTACGCCTATAAGAGAAGAACAAGTTTGTAGCAATATAGAAAGAAATAATAACTATGATAGAATATTGCGCAAAAAAAATGTAAATAATGAGGCTTTTCAACGCATGACTAAAAGAGTCAAATTAAAACAATTCTTTACTCCACAAAAATACAGTAATGTTTTGATTAATCTTTTAGAGATGAAAGAACCAATTAAAGTGATTGATTTGGCCATGGGTGAATGTTCACTGTTATTAGAGGCTCAACAAAAATGGTCGAATTCTTATTTTTATGGTAATGATATTGATCTAGAATGTGTTGAAAAAGCTAAAAAAGAATTACCTCTTAATATTGAATGCTTCAATTATAATATTTTTCAGTACCAATCAGTATCATTAATCCAAGAAACTGTCGGTCAAGTAGATTTATGTTTAGGCAACCCACCTTTTGATTTAATAGAACAAACTGAAGACACCAAAAGACTTCTTAAATCATATAATTTAAATCAATATATCAAAAATTATAAAATACCTGCTGAACTCATTTATATATTACAATGCCTAAGAGTAATCAAGCAAAATGCTGTTTTAGCTTTAATCTTACCAGATGGTTTTTTTGTCAATAATTCTTTGGCTAGTTTTAGAAAATTTCTAATTGATGAGTATAAAATTGAAAAGATTGTTGAACTTCCAAAAAATATATTTGAACATACTGATGCAAAAACTCATATTTTAATACTCAAAAATTCTAAACCAACATCTAAAAAAATTAAGTTATTTTCTCTAGATGAAGAAAAAATTGAAATTTCTTTTCAAAATGCTATAGAAAGGATGGACTATAGTTATTATGCTAATTTAAATGAAAATTTTGGATCTCAAAAACTTGCTGATTTTGATATAAAATTTATTCGGGGAAAAGCAAGATATCAAATTAAAGAGTTTCCTGAAGAGCATGTATTACATACAACAAGTTTCAGAAAAACAAGTAAGTTTAAGTCTAATCTTAAAACAGAAAAGAAATTATTAAAATATCCAGATAAAATTGCTAGACCTAATGATATTATCGTTGCTAGAGTTGGAAATACCTGTATTGGAAAAATAGGATTAGTGCAATCTGGATATTTTTTGATTACAGATTGTGTTTTTATAGTAAGAATTGAAGATTTTTTATTACGAAATAAGGTATATGAAGCTTTAATATCAGATATAGGCCAAAAATGGCTGCAAGCAAATGCGAAAGGCGTAGCTGCAAGACATATTACTTTAGAGGATATTAAAAAGTTTCCTATTAATTTATAAGGAATTTTATGAATTTTAAAGCCCCAGATAATTATCAAGAACTATATGATGAAGTAGTAGCAAAATGTTATGCCTTAATCAAACTAAAATATTGGGATAAAATTCAAAAAAGGAATCTGGACCAGTGGCTAAGAAATTTTAGTTCTCCTGAGGAAAAATATTTAGCAACATTAATTTTGAATAAGATTATTTATAGAAATTTTGCATCAATTATGTCAGCCATGTCACAATTATTTTATGTGAACCTTCCAGAATTATTATCTAAATATAATATTTATACAGTTCCAACGTATTTACACGATTGGGAAAAATTATTAAAAAAAGAAACTTTTTCTCAACAAACAACATTCGCTTTTAGTACCATAACAACAGGCGAGTTAGGCGAAAGTAGCGCTTTTTATGCTAGATTACTTAGAGAATATTTTCTGCATAAAAATTTACTAAAGACAATTCAAGAAAATTTACCAGAGCGTATTAGTACATTAATCTTTATTGACGACATAATAGGATCAGGCGATCAGGTTAATGAGTTCATAAAAGATAATCGATTGGTCCTGCAGAAATATAAAAATATTTTTTTCATGCCCTTAATGGCTCATGAAGTAGGCATAAAAAATATTCAAAGAAATATCAAACTGTTTAATTTAGAACACATAATCCATATTATACCCATTGAAACATTGACACTAGAGAATAGTTTCTTTCATTTTAAGAAAAATGCTTTTTCTTCAATAGAGACTTTTGATGGGGTAAATTCTATAGATGATTTAAGGATATTTTACAAATTTATTGTTGATACAAAAAAAGTAGTAGATAGTACTAATTTAGTATTTGGTTTTGGGAATCTGGCATTATCGCTATTATTTCATACTGGAGTTCCTGATAATACTATTCCTTTAATATATCGTTCTGTTGAAAATAGTTGGGCCTCTTTACAAGAAAAATTTTAAAGATTATAAAGAAGAGATAATGACAGAGAAAACACTATCAAGCTATTTTGCGCAAAATAGAATTGAAGAAGACACATTGGACTTGTGGGGTACATATGTTTTACCAATTAACTATAATGAATATAATCTTTTACATTATGAGAAATCAGTTCATATCACAGGTGGAAGGGGTATAGGAAAAACAGCTTATATACTTTATCATTGCTATCCAACAATTTTAAGTTCAAAAAAAGAGTCGATTCATTTGGAAGAACTAAAAAGAATTGGAATTTATTGGAAGCCTGATAGTGAAATTTTAAGCGATATTAATGATAATATTTTGGACAATAATTGGACAAATGCTTTTAATGCATATATTGGTATTTCTCTCATACTGGAACTTTCACGTTTTTTAAAAATGTTTATTGATTCAAAGTATGATAATGATGATATTAAAGAAGAAGTAAAACAGTTAATTTTGCCTCAAAGATTAGTAAAATTTCTCAATATTGATAGAGATATTAAATTTCTTGATTTAGAAGAAGAGTGTCATTATTTAAGAACAGAATTAATAGATTGGTTATGTTTTCCCAATGAAGACCCATTGTTTAAATTCAAAGCTAAAGAGAAAATATCACTATTTATTCGTGAAATACAACGCATAAGTGTATTTTCTGATACAAGATTTTATTTTTTTCTTGATGAATTTGAAAATTTGGATAAAGATCAGCAAAAAATTATTAATACCTGGATCAAACATGTAGATCAATATGCAATTTTCCATATTACATATAAAAAACATTATACATGCGAATCTTCAACAGTAGGTAACGAAAAAATTCAGGAAATCAATGATTATAGAGTTATTGATATTGAAGATAATCTAGTAGGAAGTGAAGATAATTTTAATTTACTTGCATCAGAAATTATTATAAATAGAATGCAAATTTATTTTCAAGATTCTTTTGATGAATTAAAGCAGTTTAACTTTGAACATAATTATTTATCTCAAGATAGCTCGATAGAAATAAGGAGTACGCCAAAATATAAAGATGTTATTAAAACTATTATTGCAAGAATTTTTCCAGCATTTTCATTGTCCCAAATTTCAAAAATACTTATTGATGATGATTTATTGTCAAAAAAAGTTAAAAATCAAATTACTAAAGCTCTATTAGATAAAAAAATTGAAGGAATTCTTCCTGATGCCTTTTTTGATACAGAAAAACCAGAAGAAACTATTTTGAATGGAATATTATTAAATAGAGAAAGAATTAAGCCAATGGATTTATTAAAATCTTTTAATAATGAAATTGGTGAGTATACATCTTGGAAAAACAACAATCTACTTGGGGCAATTTTATTTTTTTATAATAAAGAGAGATATAATCGAAAATGTCCATATTATGGTGGATTTGATCGTTTTGTAATGCAATCTGCTTTGAATATTCGTCATTTATTGGAATTAGTTCATCAGTCATTTGTATTACTTGAAAAGAAAGATCATAAACAACACAATCTTCAATCTATTATGATTACTGTTCAAGAACAAGCAGAAGTTGCTCGCTTAGTTAGTACAAATGAATTTGATAGAAAAATTGAATATTTTGGTAATAATGGAAAAAAACTTAAAAATATTGTTGAACGGTTAGGACAGTTATTTACTTTGATTCAAAATAATCCTGCTCAAAGTTTCGCTGAAATGAATCAGTTTGCGATTCTTTATTCAACTTCAAAAGATTCATCTTTTTCTCTTTCTGAAGAGCAGCGTAATCAAATGAATAAATTGCTTGATGATTTAAAAATATGGTCTGTCATTATCGAAAAAAATAATACTAAACTTTTGGATAAAACGGATCACAATTCTTTAAAAGAATATAGATTGCATCCTATACTTTCTTCTTATTTTGGGATTAGTCCTCGACAAAAAAGGAAATATGATTTCTCGATTAAAGATATCAAAACCATTTTTTTAGGAAATGAGGCTGAATATAAAGATTTGTATGAGAGATTTAGACTTAAAAATTCTATTACTGATGAAAGCGATAGAAGAAAAGAAATTTCATTATTGGATTTAATCTAATGGCATTAAGATTTAAAAAAATTACTAAATATAAATTTCTTTCTGATATACAACTACCAAAATCATTTATTTTGTTTTATGGAAAAAGCTTAGATGAAAGAGGTTTTGAAATTCTAAAGCACATAAAAAAAGTTGAAAGCGTTACTATTAATTATGATAATGCTCAAGATGGTTTTTATATCAATGATGAATTTGTTAGAAGAGCAAAATTTAATATTGAATCTTATATTAAAACGTATTCTACTATTGTAATTGAAGCAACTACTTTGGGATATGTAGAAATTATAACATTATTGTATTTTTTAAATCGGATTGAAAAATTTGTAGACATCCTTTTTATATATGTTGAACCACTTTCTTACAGAAAAGTAGAAAAAAATTTATTTGAAGATGAATATGAATTATCAGATGATTGGAGCAAAAATTACAAATACATTAAGCCTTTTATATTTCAAACATTTGATGATTCTATTCTCAATAAACAAGCTACATTGATAACAATTTTAGGCTTTGAAGAAGGAAGATTAGGTCGAATTATTGAATCAAATACGACTATTGATTATAAATATGACGAATTTATATCTATTATCACAATTCCAGGATTTAAAGTAGGTTGGGAAAATGTGTCGTTATCTAAGCATTATAATTTGTTAGAAAATGTCAAAGAATTATATTATACTCCAGCAGATAATCCATATGAAACTTATAAAACTTTAAATAGAATAGTTGACAATTTGTATAAAAAAAGAGTAGTGATTATGCCTATCGGTACTAAACCATGCACTATTGGTGCGGCAATTTTTATGGTTAACCATACTGAAAAAAAATCTACTACAAGTAGTGATTATATTGATGTAGCTACAAAATACGATTTTCCTATTAAAAAAGAAAATAGAACGAATGGAATAGGTAATGTTTTCATATATAGCTTGACAAACTAGTATTTTTCTAATTTTTTCTTGCCAAAGATATCTTTATATATATAACAATTCAATATATGGTTGGCTTCTATAAATTGAAAAAAAGCATAATGTGATAATACTAAATGATTTGAAGCTAAATAAAGTATATGCTGTTCTTTAATAGACATATAGTCTTCATATCCCCCATTTTTAACTCGTGGTTTAGAAAATAGAATTTGTTCAGAAATTTCTCGTGTATTTTCCCATAAATAAATCATTTTATTAATTTGTTTCAAGAAATCAAAATATTCAATGGATGGTACTGCCTGACCAAGCTTATTTCCATATCCATTGTTAAGAACATTCATTAATGCAATAATAGCTTCGAGTTCGCAATCTTCTTGGATTATATTGATTTTTTTTAGGTCTATTCCGCACTTATAGCAAAATGTGAAATCTTTTTCTTGATAACTTTTAGAAAGCGTTAAAGGAGAATTGCAATTTGGGCATCTATTTAATAAAAAGCATTTATGCTCCAAACATGCTGTATAAAATGACAATCGCCACTCCTTCCTAAAATAGGGTATTGAATCGTTTGCCAAACATAGAGGGCAAAATCGCAATCCACCATTTCGTTTGATATGAGCGTAATTGCCTAAGGATTGAATAAAGTGGGTTCGATTTTTTCCGTGAATTTTGTGTCGTAATTTCCCTTCATAGCTTTTGAGCGTCATATCAAATATTTGGTGTTTGGAGAGGTGACTTTTATGCGATAATTTCTCTAATAGGCTTTCTGGGCACCAGATATCCAAATCTCTTTGCCATAGTATGTTTTTCTGGTATTCTTTAAAATGCATATTGGTGAAAGATGTTGTTGCAACATTATTGGCTCTAGCAACTCTAACAAGCCATGAAGATAAAAGTTCATTTTGTTGAGGCTGGGGATGAATGATAAATTCTTTATCATTCAGATTTATAAATTTTGTGACATGGCTGATCATATGTTAATTAAATTTGCAATGTTCTTTCGCATGGAAGGTTTTACAAACCCACAGTTTTTAAGAGAATCCATATTTATTTTTTCAATTTTATTTTCGATAGCATAGTGTGCAGCATAATTGACTAAATCAATAATTTCACCAATATAGCCTTCTGATTGGTCTAGAATATAGAGTGAAATTTCTTCTGAGGTAGCTATATTTGATTCTTTGTGCAAAGGAAGTGTCGCTTCAATACTTGCAAGTAAAGCTTTATAATCATCCGTATATTGCCATTTTGGAACGACTAAGGGTGAAAAACGATTACTGAGTTGTGCATCGGAGTTAATAGCATGCAAAGCATCTGCAGTACCTACTAATATGATTGGCATCATTAACTCATTACTTAAATTTTTTAGTGCAACCATAAATGCTTTTTGTTTGGGTACAGAGGCTACTAAAATATTATGTAATTCATCAATAATGAGCATTTTAATTTGACATAACGCAAATATCTCTTGGACTTGTTCACGCTTTTTATTCACACGATCAGTGTTTCGGTAAGGAATCCCTAATTGATATAAAAGCATTCCATATAAATCAGATATGCTAGAGCTCTCAGGAGCTTTAGCTGATATCACAGGAATGATTTTTACATTTTCATCGTCATATGGTTGATGACTTCTAATAAATTTATTAATAATAGAAGTTTTACCATTGTTAGTGCCTCCAACGATGAGACGGCCAGGCATTCGACTTTTTTTAGGGTGTTTTAAATGAAATTCTAATTCATTTAGTATATTTTTGGCAATGGGATAGGGAAACCATCTTTCTTTGAGAATAAAAAGGCATCGGTCTTCATTCGAGAAATTCAATACGTCTCGAACGGCTGGAATAAGGTTCGTATTTTGCAAAAAGAATCCTTTATAAAATTTCGATGTCCTCAAATGGCTCAATCTTTTTTTGTACATTATGCAAAGAAGGAGTATTTTCTTCAGGGATTGGTACTACAGTTTTTTGGGTTATTATTTTAGGAAGGTTGTCAAATTTTTGTTTATCGGCTCTATTTTTTTGAGCAACATGTTTTCTGCGAATACTTTTTACTGTAGAAGCCGATGCTTCTTCAATTTTTTTCATTCTATCATGGGCAGTAAAAATAGCCATTTCATCATAGTTTACTATATTTTGATCATCAAGGTATTTTTTAATGGCACGTAGATCCCATATAGAGATGGGTGGATATGAAATATTTCTGTAAGGAATTGGAAAATACTCTTTAATGTCAGGATCATAAAACCAAATAGTACTGATATCTCTTAGGTCTCTTTTAAAAATAAATTTTCTTGTTGTATTATTGTCTTTGTTCTTGGCTTTAATCCATCGGCGAAGAGAATCAGCATAATATTGAATATTATCGATTTTAACACCTGTTTGCTGGATACTTCTTTCAACTGTCGGTAAAAAAGATATTTTGAGATTGTCTTCATCGATGATTCTCTCAGGTATTCCTCTACCTAGGATTGTATCATTTCCAAAAATTCCAAATTCATATTTTTTTTCAGGAGAACATTTGATGCCACTGTGCAGGTCTTTATGATATACATTCACAATGTAGTCTGTAAACCATTTTTCTAATGCAGAAAGTGTCATAGTAGCTTCTTTATCTGATTTATATTCTCCTCGTTGTTTTATATTAGAAAATGTCGTTCCAGGTAAAGTATGAACTTCGCTCATTGTAGTACCAATAAGACGCTCAATATGACCTCCAAATTGGGGTCTTGCTACAGGTCGCCAGTTAATTTCAATACCATGATACTCACAAGCTCTTTGTAAGTCTTTGCCTCTAAATTCACTTGCATTATCAAGTCCAATAGTTTTAGGGATTCCCCATAGGTTCCAACTTCCTGGGATTTCTAAACTTCTTAAATATTTTTCTTTGGGCAGAATAGATTGTGTTAAACATTGAGCAACTGAGAAATAACTAGGTTCATCTAAACTGATAAAAAAGCCTGTTATCATACGGCTGTAAACATCAATGCCTATTGTGAGATAAGGTCTTCCTATAGGTTTACCATAGACTTCATCGACAACAATAATATCCATTGGCGTATGATCAATTTGAACAAAATCCAAAGGGTATTTACCTGCAGGAAACATTCCATCAGTATTTCGATATTGTCGATCAGCAAGTCTGGCACTTTCACGGTGCTTCATTTTTTCTTTGGCTGAAATATCTTTTATTCTTGATCTAACAGTATTTTCACTTGGTGGATTTATTCTGGCATTTTTACATCTTTGTACAATGGCACGGTACGTCTTTTTTGCAGAATATTTTTGTTTTGATAGATATACGTCTTCAATGGTTTTTTTAATAATGAGTTCGGTCTCTTCATTAATACGAATAGAGCCTTTTGCTCCTTTCAAGCTATGTTTAGGAACCAAAGAAATTAAGAGATCTGATTTCTGATATTCATCAATCCAACGATATAAAGTACTGACATGTAAATTAAATTTTTTAGCGTGCTCTTCTAGGATAGTTTTAGTTTTTTGTGTATTTAAAAATGGTTTTATTATTTCTAACCTTCGTTTTGCTTCATCCCAATCTTTTTCAGAAATTTCATTAACGTCACTGTACTTAACACTAATAGTAGAAGGATTGTTTTTAGAGACTTCATGTAAAGGCAGTAGCACTTTTTCTTGTGTTTCAATATTCTTTACAAGAATTGTTTCGAGGTCAACGACTTTTATGATTTCGTACTCAATTGCATTATGAAATACATGCGTACCTTCATCGTAGCGTAATTTATGCATGAGAAAGTCCTATTATAGTCTGGTTATTTATTGGGCTAAACATATCAATTTTGAGTTTATTTTGAAAAACAAGGTGCCATACATATGGCAAATTTTCTGCTTGTATATAGCGGTCTGTACTGATATGATTCAATAGCTCAATGAGGGAGAGTTCTCCATATTTTGAGCTGATATTTAAAATGGATGATAATAGTCGCTGGTTTTGTAACTTAGCATAGGAGTATAGCAATTTTGCATTAGCAAGATAGGTAGGATCAACGTCTAACTCTGTAAACATTTTGAAATCCATATCATTTTCCAATAAATACTGTTCAACTTGATTAAATTTTTCTTCAAAAAAAGCTTTTTTTTCTTTAAGTTCACTACTGTATTTAATTTCAAACACACAAGGTAGTTTCTTGTTGTTGGAGTTAAAATAGACCAAACAATCAGGGGTGTATTTATAGGAAGTATTATTTCTCAAATAGCGAATAGTGAATGGTTGTTCTTCATAAGAAGCAACGTCTTGGTTAAATTCTAATAATAAGTAGAAGTCTCTCTCAAGCAATGATTCATAAGCGATAGATTGATTATTTTTATAGCTTTGAAATATGCCTGTTGATGAACGGTAATTTTTTGGTATTTTTCGTGCAGGCATTTTCGCATCCTTAATTAATTGGCGTATGTTTAATTAAAGCTTCTAGTGATTATTATAGTATTTTATTGAGAAATTATTTAAAATTTATCAAGTTATTTGGAGCTGTAAAACACTAACTTCAAACTCGTTACTCATAAAATAGTCTTGATATAAATATTCCTATACCTCAATCGTAACAATCTTCATCTCTTTAGCTTCTCCTTTATAACCTAAGGCATTGGTAATAAAGCGTTTATCATGACGTGTGTAGTCATAAGAGGTATGATTATGCCCATAGATCCAAAGATTGGCATGCATTGTTTGAATGAGTTCTTCTGCATTAAAACAAAAAAATGACGTTGTAGGATTCTTCTCCCAACCAGGTGTTTGATGTTTCATCTCAATGCTTGGATTGTAATGGCTAATCATAACATCGCAATGTTGATGAATACTTTCTAATTTGGTATATTCTTCTTGGTATAGGGCATCAAAATAATCAATCTTCATATGTTTTTTATCATTGATAGCATCACCCCAAAGATCTTGTAAAAATGCTTCGATATCACCATAGTAATAGGCTAAGGCTTGCATGGCTTTAAGAGAGTGGAGGTTTTTTTGAACATAAGCACTGTTATACCAACCCATAGCACCACCAAAGGTGATTCCCTCTAAAGTAACGGTTGTTCCATCGAGGACAATAAATCCATTATTACGATACGCTTCTTTGGCAGCTTCTGCTTTTTGAATGCCACCTTTTGTATAGGTGGTGATGTATTCATGTCCAATGAGATAATAATCATGATTGCCTAAGACCAGAATAATTTCTTGATAAAAGACTTCTTTGAGATGTTTGAGGATATGAATGTTCTGTTCAATACTGTGTCCAATATCTCCTGCTAGGATTAAATAATCCCCTTTGGGTTTAAAGGTACGCCAAAAACCAATCACGGCATCTTTAGAAGGAAAGAAGGTAGGGCTTTGTGTATGAGGGTAGCCAAACCAACTATCAAAATGGGTGTCACTGAGAATATCAATTTTCATGAGAAAGGATTTCCTTATTTAAGCTATCTAGCAGAGCTTTAAAGGCATAAACCGTGTGTGTTCCACACCAACATTCACACAACGCTTATCTTCATTGATTTTAGAGTGAATATGCCCATGATAGTTTAAATCACAATGGCACCAATCGAACAGAGTTTCTAAGACTGCTTTTCGTTCATTTTCAATTTCTTTGGCATACACATCATGATAAAAGCAGGGGTAATGGGAAAATAAAATACGTTTACCTTGAAAGTCTTGAATCCAACAAATACACGATGACAAAAGTTCTTGAGAGAAAGTATCGTGTAAGCGTTGTTCAATTACCTGCTTTTCTTCCAAGGGAATATCAAGCGCAATGGAATCAATCACTCTTTCAAACCCATGTTCTTTTAAAAATGCACTACTTTTTTTAAAATCATGATTGCCTTTTAACAGTGTAATCTTTCCTTTAAGCATTTTGGCATAATCCCATCCTTTGGATTTAAATGCAAAATCACCTAAATGCCACACTTCATCTTCATTACTCACTACACTGTTCCATAAATCAATCATCATTTCATCATCAATACTTTCACGCAATGGTTCATAGAGTTTAATAGTGTCATGACCAAAGTGGGTATCTGCAATAATGAATAATGACACAAATCAACCTTTCTAATAAAATCAATTGAATGCATTGTAACAAGAATCTTGTGAGTGAGATATTAAGCTTAAAAACATACTTTTAAATCGTATTTCAGCCTTAAAATTATTAATTTTTCATTTTTCATTAAAATATATTATTGAGATAATTTGATGACATCTCAATAGAATTTTCTTCCTACATTAGGATAAAACATCCAAATAGTAAAATTAGACCATCGGTTTAATTTTACTCAAAGCATGTTTACTTTAAAATTAGACCGATGGTTTTTTTATGGCTAGATTTATCTATTAATAAATCGTGATGTTAGAAGTTACATAAAAATTTTAGAATTAACTATAGGAGACATGAAGATGAAAGTAGCAATTTTAGGAACAGGACTGATGGGGACTGCAATGGCTGAGGCAGTGATGAAAGCAGGACATGAAGTCATTGTTTACAATCGAACAGCTACTAAAACAGCACCACTGGTTGCACAAGGTGCTAAAGCTGTTTTAACACCTGCGGAAGCAATTTTAGAAGCGGATGCAACAATCATAGTGCTTTTAGATGGAAAAAGTGTCAAAGAGCTCTTATTAGATGATGCACTCACATTAGCCTTTAAAGGTAAAAAGCTTATCAATGCATCCACAACAATGCTTGACGAAATCATGGACGTGGCTAATCACATTACCAGACATGGTGGTGTCTTGGCCGAAATGACGATTAATGCAGACAATACGATGTTACGATCAGGAGAAGCTCCTTTTGCAATTGGTTGTAGCGATAAAGATGAAAAATTTTGGACAGACCTTCTTCTAAGCTTTGGAAAAGAAGTGAGCCGAGTAGGTAACATAGGAGATGCGACCAAAGCAGAAGCGGCATCTGTTTTTGGTGCTGTGATGAATATGGTCACCCTTGCATACTCAACGGCAATTGCTCAAAAACTCAATGTTAAACAAGAAATTTATGAGCCATTGGTTTCCATGTTGGTTCCTGGTGCGGAATACCAACTCGCTAATATGATCACACATAATCACGAAAACATATTTGCAGCACTTGATAGTTATACAGCGGGCTTTAATATAGCGATTAAGACAGCAAAATCGGTTGGAATACCAACGGGAGTTTTAGAGGAGATGCTTAAATTATTCACATTAGCAGAAAGCCGTGGTTTTGCAAAAAAAGATGGATCATCTGTGATTGAAGTTTTACTTTAATCACGTTAAAAAGTTTCCTAAAAGGTAAAAAATGAAAATGAAATTTTTTCTTGCATTGATTGTTTTATCATTGCAACAAGTATCTGCAGATGTCGGACTTAAAGAGCTTTTGTCTGCTGTTGCAACGAATGAATCGTATCAATCGCAATTAACCTATCAAGAAAAAGCAAAAAAAGAACATGAATCCTCACAAAAAACGTATTTACCAACGGTTGATATGATAGCAGGGCGTGATAGTAAATTTGAGAGAGCCTCGTATGAGCCTAAAAACAGTGATTATGTAGGGTTGAGAACCTCTTATATTCTGTTTGATGGGTTTAAACGAGAGGGCAAAATCGCATCACAAAAGAGCGCTTACGATGCACAAACATATAAAAGTGAATTTACAAAACAGCAATTAATGTTAGATGTCATTCGTGAATATTACACATTGCAAAGTGCAAAGTCAGGTATATCTGTCTTAAATTATAAAATCAAAGAACTCAATGCAAATATTAAAAACATTACCGTTTTAGTTACAAATGATCTTTCCACCAAAGATAAACTTCAAGCGATGGTTGCTTCTCAAAAAGAGGCGGAATACGATCTTGAATCGATGAAGTTACAGTTAGAAAGTTCGCGTTTGAAGCTCCTACAATTAACGGGGCTTGCTATATCAATGGATAAAGATCAAGAATATTTACAAGAAACCGTGCACGCAAAAAATAGTGCTAGAGCCGACATAGAGGCCGATAAGCTTACCGCAAAAAGTTTAGAATCGGCAGTATCACAATACACCTATATGCCTACCATCTCACTTCAATACGACATTAAAAACAATGTTTTTTCATCTTATGATGATATGGGTGGAAGTCAAACACTTTCAAAACACAGCAACGATCTAAGTTTACAATTTAGCTTTCCATTATTTGATTTTGGAAAAATTTCTAAAGATCAAGAAGCCGCTAGGTTGGGTGTCTTAGCACTTTCACAAGAGATAGCTTATAAAGAAAAAACCATTCAAACAGATAAAGAGATTTCTGAGCGTTCACTTGAAGCAGCTCGTACAAAATTGAGTGCTGCTAACGCTGCTTTTGAGGCAACCAGTATGGCCTACGAATATGCGAAAAAACGCTTTTCTACCAATCTGATTAGTCATACAGACTATTTAAGTGAGTTAACAAAGAAAGAAGAAGCCTCTTATCGTTGTATCGCAGCAAAAAATGAAATTGAGCTCAAAAAAGCCGAATATGCTTTTACTGTAGGTACCGATTTAATGACACTATTAGGAGAATTATAATGAAGAAGTTTTTATTCATAACGATGGGATTTTATACGGCATTGTTTGCAGATGTTTATGCAACGTATGAAGTTAAAGCACAAAAGGAAGCATCGCTCAATGTTGTAACACAAGGTATTGTTGCAACAATCAATGCCACTGTCGGCACAAAAGTAGAAAAAGGCACTCTCCTTTTAGCGTTAAATGATAAAGAAGAGAGAGCCACACTTGAAATGGCAAAAAGTGAATATCAATTTTTAGTCACCCAGTATAAACGCTATGAAAATAGCTCAGAAGTATTTGATAAAAATACACTTGAGAAATTACGAGCGGAACTCGACAAAGCAAAAAGTTCAATGCTTTTAAGTGAAGAGAAAGTGGCAAAAATGAAACTAGTTGCCCCTTTTGCTGGCATTATTGCTGAGAAAAACATTGAGATAGGCGATATGACAGGCTCTAGTACAAAACCTCTTTTTAAGCTGGTTTCTCATGAAAAAAAGCTCTTATTAGCATTTGATTCACAATTTGCCAATCAGATTGATGTGGGTAGCAATTTTTGTTTCAAAAAAGAAGCGACAGAGAGCCAAAGTATCTGTACTAAAATATCTAGAGTCTATCCTGTCATCAATGCAGATACTAAAAAACTTTATGCAGAAGCAGAGGGTGTTGATTTAAAAATCGGCACTTTTGGTGATGGCACTATCACAACAAAGTAGAGGCTAAAAATGCATAAATTTGCTATTGCTAAACCTATCACCACCCTTATGTTTGTATTAGGAATTCTATTTTTTGGATATACCCAAAGACAAAAAATGCCTGAAACATTCTTACCCAATGTTGATGTTCCAGTTGTCACTATTACTACAACGTATAAAAATGGATCCTCTGAAATTATTGAAAGTAAGATCACCGATAAAATTGAAGAAGCCATTAGTAGTTTATCAGGGCTAGACAGCATTAGCTCCAATACCTCTCGGGGTATTTCTACCGTTGTTGCACAGTTTAAACTGAATAAATCCATTGAAGAGGCAACCAATGACGTGAGAGATAAAGTCTCTTCTGTAGATTTTCCGAGTGGTGTTGATAAACCTATTGTTGAAAAATACTCTATGAATGCATCGCCCATTATAACGCTCTTTGTATCCACCACATCCGATCATGTTGAAAATCTAATGACATTTGCAAATGAAAGGATTAAGCCAAAACTTCAAAATTTACGAGGTGTAGGCGAAGTCCGTGTTGTGGGAATGCGCAATAAACTTTTAAAAATTACCCCTAATATCTCCAAACTGGGTGAATATGGAATTGACCTTAATGATCTTGCCACAAAAATTAACGAAGAGAACATCAAACGCGATGGTGGACGTGTTGTTCAGAGCGAAAAAGAGTGGAGTATTTCCATTGACGCTGATGCTGTGAATGTTGAGGAGTTAAAAAATATTAAAATCAAAGATGGTATTAGATTATCCGATGTTGCAGGTGTCATCAGTGATATTTCAGATGAGCGAACCTATGCCAATTTTAATGCCAATAATGGTGTTTTGATAGAAGTAAAGAAAGTCTCTGGTGCGAATGAAATTGAAATTGCCGATGGGGTAAAAGCACAACTTCCCACATTGCAAAAACTTTCGAATGAATTTCAGATCGATATTTTATTGGATTCAACAACCTTTATTAAATCAACTTTGGAAAGCGTTCAATTTGATCTTTTCTTAGGATGTATTTTAGCCTCATTAGTCGTCTTGATTTTTCTACGCAATGTAACACTCACCCTTGTTGCGGCTATTGCGTTACCTGTATCTGTTTTTGGCGTATGGGCATTAATGGGCTGGAGTGGACAAACAATCAATCTTTTAACCCTCACTGCACTTACGCTTGCCATTGGTATTATTATTGATGATGCTATCGTTGTCATTGAAAATATTTATAAAAAACTAGAAGAAGGTTTGCCAAAATTACAAGCAGCACGCGAAGGTGTTAGTGAAATTTCGTTTTCTATCCTTGCAATTTCAGCGATGCTTTTAGCAGTCTTTATTCCTATTGCCAGCATGGATGGTCTCATTGGACGATTTTTTACAAGCTTTGGTATTACAATCGTTGCGGCTGTTTGTATTTCGTATATTATTGCCATTACGCTCATTCCAATGGTGAGTTCTTTGGTTGCCAAACCGATTCATTCAGCTTTTTATCTCAAAACCGAACACATTTTTGTCTTTATTGAGCAATTCTATCAAAAACTTTTAACGAAGGCATTGGCGTATAAAAAAACCACACTTTTGGGAGCTTTAGGCATTTTTATTATTTCTATGATGCTATCAGGGAATTTAGGAATGGTCTTTATGCCCAAAGAAGACAAAAGCCAGTTTAAAATCTCTCTTACCGCGCAAGCAGGTATTTCCATGAATGAGATGAAAAACAGATCGCTTGAAATTCAAAAAACATTGTTATCTTTGCCAGAGGTAGAATACTCATCATTAACTGTTGGACTTAATAGTGCTATCCATCAAGGTGCTATCTTTGTTAAATTGGTTCCTATGGATAAGCGACACCGAAGTCAACAAGAAATTATGGACAGTGTACGTGAAAAAGCTATTGATTTTAAAGAGATGAAAATCAACATTAATGAAGCCGATGACGCAGGATACACTGAAATGATTACGCCATTTCAAATAATTTTACGCGCTCACACTGAAGCATTGGTCAATGAATCTGCTGAAAAATTAATGACCTATTTACAAACGATTCAAGGAACAACCAGTGTTCAAAGTAATATGCAACAAAACACGCCTCAACTCTCTTTAAAAATCATGAGTGAAAATGCCGCTAAATACGGTGTTAAAAGCAGTGATATTGCCAATGTCATTGCCTTAGCCTACTCAGGTGAGATGGCAGTAAGTTATTACCGTGAAAATGGAAAAGAGTATGACATTGTCATGCGACTCTCGGATGATAAACGCATGAGCCCCGAAGCTATTGGTAATTTACTTATCAAGAATGATAAAGGACAGATGATTTTAGTCTCGAGTTTGGTTCATATCAGTGAGAATGAAGCACCAACAACTATTAAACGATGGGATCGCCAAAAATATGTTCTAGTGGGAGCTGATATGAGCAGTGGACTTACATTGGATGTACTGATAGATACAGTAACCTCCAATAAAGATAAATGGCTCGTGGATGGTGTTAGTTACCAATTAGATGGAGATGCAAAAAGTATGGCAGAGACGAATGAAGCGTTTGGTGTAGCCATTGGTGCTGCTGTTATTATGATCTATCTTATTCTTGCATCTTTGTATGAGTCACCACTGCAACCTATCATCATCATGAGTGCAATGCCATTAAGCTTTACAGGTGCTTTTTTAGGACTTTATCTTGCCAATATGCCTATGAGTCTTTTTAGCATGATGGGGCTCTTTTTATTATTAGGACTTGTTGGTAAAAATTCTACTTTGGTGGTTGATGCAGCCAATAAAAACAGAATGGATGCAATGAGCTTGGATGAAGCCATTATTTATGCGGGAGTGTCTCGATTACGTCCTATCTTAATGACTACTGTTGCTATGTGTTTTGGTATGTTGCCTTTAGCAATTTCCGTAGGTGAAGGCTCTGGTATCAAAGCTCCAATGGGTGTGAGTGTTATCTTTGGATTACTCATTTCGACGATTTTGAGTCTTTTTGTTGTTCCAGCTTTTTACAAAATGCTAGCACCATTAGATGATAAACTTAGAAAACTATACACTCATCGCTAAAAAATTCAATTCATGTTAAAATTATAGGTGAAGTTAAAAGGATTTTCATGGCTCAAAAAGTTAAATTAGAAGACAAAACCCATTTTATTTGTGACCAAGCTTATGAAGAGTTTGTTAAAAATGGGGTTCACAATTTTTCCCTCAATAAATTTATTGAATCTGTGAATATGTCAAAAGGTCAATTTTACTATTACTTTAAAACAAAAGAAGCTCTTATATATGAAGTCATTAAACGTAAAGGTTATGAAATGCTTGAACATGTTACACATGACATTCAAGCAAAAAAAACATTTCTTGAAAAATTAATGGCTTTTTTCTCATGTTATATGGATAACTCTGATCCCGCCTATGCCGAGTTAGATAAAATTATGAGAGATACGTTTTTTATGTATATTAACGTTGAAAATGAATATATTAAAAAAATGAACCTTGATTTTTATAATCTGACCTATGAATATATTGAAAATATTTTTGAAGAGATGATACAAAGTGGTTATTTAAAAGAAGATGCTAAACAATGGATTCGAAGTCTCATTGCAACAGCAGACGGTATGTATTTTCATGCCATGATAAAAGATGACTATGATTTAAAAAAATATTTATCTGAGTATCTAATGATGCTTGATGCAATTTTGAAAAAATAAGATATTGAATTTTTTATTAGCAATCATTTATAGGCACAAAACACTATTTATTTTGTGTCTATTTATTCAAAAGTAAATAGTGTCAGACGGAAGATCAGTAGTACTCAATTTTGTAGAAAAATAGGCTTAATTCTAATACAACAAGCTACCGCTATTTAATGTAAGTGTTTTTGATGTAATCAGCAACACGGAATGCATTCGCATAAATAGTCCATGTGTAAGGAACACTTCCTCCTGTTGGCATAAAACTACCATCTGTTACAAAAAGATTAGAAATATCATGGCTTTGGCAATAACGATTAAGCACATGTTTTTTAGGGTTATCTCCAAAGCGGCATCCTCCTGCTTGAAGATTTTGAGATGGTAACGGAGAAATTGTGTATGATATATTTTTGGCACCCATATGCTCAAGTAGTTTTACGGCTTTTGTCGCTAAAAATTCTCCTACTCTGACATCTTCTGGATGAGCCCCTATTCGTATATTTGCAACTGGGATTCCATATTTATCTTTATATTTCTCATCAACGGATACAAAACAGTTATCATTAGGCATCCAATCATTAAATATTTCAAAATTAAGAACTCTTTTTGTTGTAAATGTTTGATAGATTTTATCTTGAAGCTTTTGTCCAAAGATTAATTTATCATTTTCCCATTTCAAGCTATTGGCACGTCGAATTGGATTAGAATGCTCAAATAAAAAATCAATCAATCCGCCTTTAAATTTTGGCGTGAAATACCAATCTTTTAAAGCACGATTCACGAAAAGCCCTGATTGTAAAAGAACTTCTTGACTAAAATGGCTCAAATCAAATTCCCCAGACCCCATGCCTCCGCCTGAAAAGAGAAGATTTTTCCCAACAGCTCCTGAAGAATTGGCTAACCCGTTCGGAAATGCTGCATTTTTGGAATTTAACAGCAAACGTGAACTCTCGACCGCTTGTGCTGCAAGGATAAAGAGTTTTGCTTTTATCTCTTTTTGAGTACCTTCTTTTGTAAGATAGAGTGCTTTCTTTACTTTTTGCGTATGATCAGTTTCCAATTTTACGACAAATGCATTTGCTATAATATGTAAATTCCCTGTGGCTAAAGCAGGTTGAATTAAAGCAGCTCTTGAGCTTCCTTTTGCACCACTTGAACATGCATAAGAACCGCAATAGTTAGAATAGTAACAGGGATTTCGATTCTCTTTAGATTCTGACAGAATAGCTCTTGGTGTCATGAAAGGGGTAAAATTTAAAGCTTTACATGCCGTGTCAAATTTTTCAACAATTGGGTGTTCTGCCAAAGGAGGATATGGATATGTGTTAGTGCTTCTTGGTTCTTGATGAACATGTTCGGTAACATGCCCTGAAACACCAACAATTTTTTCTACTAAATCATAGTAAGGTTCGATCTCTTCATAACTTATAGGCCAATCTTCAATGTTAGCTCCATCATACATGCCATAAATAGATTTCAACTTAAAGTCATTTGGTTTCAAACGATGAAAAAAGCCACTCATAAAGTTGGAGGATCCTCCCAAAAGACTACCGTTCCAAAAATTCCAATTATTTTCATAAGTAGGTGTTTTTATCCATTTTCCCTCTTCCAACGTTTCAATCGTATGGTATTCATCGCTTAGTTGTGGCGTAAAAATATTTCGTTTCGTATAAGCGATTTCATCCTTTGAAAAATCTTGTTCGCTATAAATATCGCCCTTTTCAAGAATAACCACTTTTTTTCCAGCATGCGAAAGTTCATAAGCAAGTGGTCCAGCTCCAGCTCCACTACCTATAATACAAATATCATAATTCATATTTTTCTTCCATATTTATTTATGGGACGAGGATTTCCCGTGGCATGCAAGGTTGAAGTCCACCCTAACTCATGGGTATTTCCTCCATATATAGGGTCACTAAACATAGCTTCAATCGTATAATAAATAAGTTTTGATAACCATTTTTCTAAGAAATCATTTTCAGTTGCTATTTCTAAAATTTTATTTTTAGATTCAGTGTCTTTATGCGAGAAATCTGGAAAATTTTGATGAAACATAGAAGCTCCTTTTATTAGGAAGTCTAAATCATTTGCATCAAAATACTCAGATGAACAGTTCGATACCAAATAAAAAAGTGCGTTGATATCTTGTGCAGATGGCATGTGTTCAGTTTTGGGTAATAAAGTGTCTTGAACACTTGCAATAGTTTTCCATGCATGCGTAGGAATTTCTTTAGCTTGCATATTGATTCTCAAAAATACAGGTGATGTAGCAATAAGTGCTATAAAGGTTCGTCTCTTCATACCGAACATTCTAACACACTCTTGTAAAACGTTTGTGTAATAAAACTACATAATCACTACACAAAAAATCATTATACTTTCACTATCCAAAACCCAAAAAAGGAGATTTTCATGAAAGTATTTTCTGGAGTTAAGCCTCTTGTAGCATTATTAGTAGCTACAATGTTTGTAAGTGGTGCTATGGCAGCTGATGGTAAATGTGGAGGTGACATGAACTCTACTAAAGACTCAAAAGAGATGAAAAAACCTGCTGATGCAAAGTGTGGTGGTGATAAGATGTCTGCTGATGCGAAAAAACCTGCTGATGCAAAATGTGGTGCTGCTAAGTGCGGTGGAGAAAAAAAATAATTTAAAATGAATATGGTTGATATTCAACAATCGAGTATTTTGCTAGGTGTACGATTCGCATTGGCATATGGATTTTATGAACCAGCAATACGAAAACTAGAAGATATTCAATCAGTTGCCGATTGGTTTAGTACACTTGGTATACCATTATCTTCACCCATGGCTTATATCACGGTAGCTACTGAAACCTTAGGTGTTATTTTGTTAACTTTGGGATTATTTACAAGGTGGATTTCATTACCCCTAAGTGTTATTATGATTGTTGCAATCATTACTGTACACCTGCCTAATGGTTTTAGTGCAGCAGATGGAGGTTATGAAATTCCTCTTTACTATCTAATTTTTCTTGGCATACTCAGTTCCTTTGGTGCAGGAAAAATCAGCTTAGATTACTTCTTTGCCGAAAGAAGGAAATAAACTTCATCTATACCATAGCTTCTTGAGGCTATGGTATAATTGGTACAATAACCAAAGGGTATTTGATGAAAATTTTATTACTAGAAGATGATCCTATTTTATCTGATATTCTGCTTTGTCATTTGAATAAACATATGCATCAAACAACTCATTTCAATGATGGACAACTTGCTTGTAATACACTAAACGATCAAAAATTTGACCTTTTGATTCTTGACATTAATGTTCCAAAATTAAGTGGTATCGACCTTCTTAAAGAAATTCGTACCTATCAAAACAATACTCCTGCCATTGTTATAACTGCATTTCAAGATACCGCTCATTTAAAAAAAAGTTTTGAAAATGGGTGTGATGACTATATTAAAAAACCATTTGATCTTGAAGAGCTTGATTTAAGAATTAAAAATATTCAAAAACGGTTTCATATTGTCAATGAAGAAGCTATAAAATTAGACGATAATATTTTGCTAATCGTTTCTAAAAATCGCTTGTTTGTAGATGAAATATCCTACACACTCACGCGTAAAGAGTGTAAAATTTTACTTTATCTGTGTAATCAAAAAGGGAAAGTCATTTCTTCAGAAGAACTCATCCAAAATTTATGGGATTACCATGAAATGCCCAGTGAAGCTACCATTAGAGTCTATATTAAAAATTTACGCAATATTTTAGGCAAAGAAAAAATTCAAACCGTTAGAGGGAATGGATATATTTTTGAATAGAGAAGAACTTAAAGCATTATTGGGATTTTTAATCATTTATACATCTTCAGCACTTATTCTCATGATTATTATTGCCATTTTATATCACAATAATGAAACAAATAAAATTCACGAAAAACGTACGATGGAAATTAAAACTGTCATCATGAGCTACGAGAAAGAGCTTATGCAAGCAGAAATGGATAAAGTACCTTATGAATTTCATCCACCAAAAGACTTTTTTAATGTCGTATTGCTAGATAAGGGGAAAAAACCTCTTTTTTCAAATGTAAATAGTCAAATTTCTGATTTGGATACTGCGCGTTACACTTTTCACGAGCTATCAAGTCCTATCAATGAAGTCGCCTATATTGTTGTCGATGAAAAAAAGAGTGAACAAGAAATATTCAAATTAAATTTTATTATTGCCTTAAGTATTTTGATATCTTCTATTTTTGTTGGTATTGAGGGTTATTTTTTAAGTCGATTTTTGCTTAAGCCTGTTCATTCGCGTATTGACAAACTCAATAAATTCATCAAAGATAGTTCACATGAACTCAATACTCCTATAGCTGCTTTGATGATGAGCGTCTCAAATCTCAAACAAAGTTCTTTTCCAGATAGGCGCGTTATTAATCATATTTCTATTAGTACGAAACTCATTTCGCAGATTTACAATAGCTTAAGTTATATTGCTTTTAACGATATTGACGAAGTATTTGAAGAATCATTTGATCTTGCTCTTTTAATTCAAGAAAGCGTTAGCTACTTCAACGAGATAGCCGCAACAAAAGAAAATACGATTACTGCGCAACTTCAAACAACATTTATTCATATAGATAAGTCTTGTATTCAAAAAGTCATTCATAATCTTTTATCAAATGCTATCAAATACAGTTATCCTAAAACAACCATTTCCGTTAAACTTTCTGAGCATCTTTTAACGGTTACCAATAAGGGTATAGGCATTAGCGAAGAAAATAAAAAAAACATTTTCAAGCGTTTTGAACGAAGGAGTACTACTGTTGGAGGTTTCGGAATAGGATTGGACATTGTTAATTCTGTGTGTGAAATGTATCACATTAAAGTTTGGATTGAATCTATTCCAAATAAGGAAACGACCTTTTATTTGCAGTTTCCTAACGTATAAATACTTATATAGGTACTATTATGAAGATTTCACGTATTGCTAATATCACCCCTGAAGCTCTTTTTGAAGCACGTCGTTATTTTTTAAAGTTGGGAGCCGGTGCACTGGTAAGCAGTAGTGCCATTTCCAATCTCTTAGCAGACCTACCACAAGAAGCAAATCTAAGCTATACCCCTGATGCAAACCCGCAAAAACTGACTCTTAACACGTTTGAGCAAGCCAGTAACTATGTCAACTTTTACGAGTTTTCCACGGACAAAGGCGCCCCTGTCAAGCTCTCGCAAAAGATGAAGACAAGCCCTTGGAATGTTCGCTTAGGTGGTGAGATAAAAACCGCACAATCTCTTGATGTGGAAGAGTTCATCGCCAAGTTTGGACTTGAAGAGCGTATCTATCGTTTTCGCTGTGTCGAGGGCTGGTCGATGGTCGTGCCGTGGATAGGCTTTCCTCTTTATAAACTCTTAGATTATCTTGAGCCAAACAGCAACGCCAAGTACGTGAAGTTTACTACACGCTATGACCCTATGATGTTTCCTGACCAAGCAAAAGGCATCTTCTCAGCCATCAAATACCCCTATGTCGAGGGCTTACGCATGGATGAAGCACGCCATCCTCTTACGTTCATCGCTGTTGGCATGTATGGCAAGCGACTGCTTCCTCAAAATGGCGCACCCATTCGTCTTGTTGTACCGTGGAAATATGGCTTTAAGTCTATCAAGTCGCTAGAGCTCATTGAGTGCGTTGAAAAAGAACCCCTCAACACATGGCAAGAACAAAACCCCAAAGAATACGGCTTTTATGCCAATGTCAATCCTCAAGTTGACCACCCAAGATGGACACAAGCCAAAGAGCGCTTACTCGGCAAACTCACGAAACAAGATACCTTGATGTTCAATGGTTATGAAAAAGAGGTCGGACATCTTTATGCAGGTATGGACTTAAGGAAATTCTTTTGAAATTCTTTCTCGTCATCATCGCCTTACTTTCTTTGGGGCTGGCTTACTACAAAATCGATAATTGGAATTTACAATTATGGATAATAAGAGTATCTTTCAATTCATAAATGTATTGGAATAGGCTTTTAATCGTGGCAATCAGATTAGTTTGAAATTTTGTATCAAAGTATAGGCACCATTGTGGAGTATTTGAAGAAGCAAGCTTTGCCTGAAAAGATAAGTGTTGCGAATGTGGCAAAGGAAGTGAATAATCCATTTGAGTAGATTGATTCTTACATCAAAAGTTTTGACATATGTCATTTAAAAATTGCTAAGCAGTGAGTGATACGCATTTACTACGAATTGTACTCTTTCAACATTTTTAAGAATCGATTTCCCCAATCTTGAATATCAATTTTTTCTTTTTCTCGTGAATGGTAAAATGGTTTTGATTTAACTTTTAAGTCCAACCCTTGCAACCAACTATTGCTTGTTTTAGCGATATTCAAAATAATTTTTTCGATGATATATGCATCTATATTATTATGTGAATCGTCAATCATAAGGGTACTCATCGCCTCTACGATAATATCTTTTTGAATTTCAATAACCACAAATTTGATTTCTTGAAATTTGATTTCTACAACAATATATTTTCTTGGAGTAATACCATCTGATAGTTTGGATCTTTTCCATTGATATCGACTTTTCTCATCTTTTTCAGGCTTTTGTGGCAGCTTACTATCTTTGAGAATTTTATATGAAAAATCATCGTTGATTTCAGCACAGTAGATGAGCATTTTTTTGAAATCTTCAAGTGTGACAAAATCTCTTTCATCGTCATCTTGTTCTTTTAAGTTTTCTTCAGCTGTATTTAAATTGCCTTGTCCTTCTGCATCTTTTGCACTTAAATCAAGCTCTTTGTCAGTTGCATCATCACTTCTTGTAACATCTTTGTCTTCATCGTCGATTGTTTTTGTTTCAAATTCTATAGTTTTATTTAATAAATCGAGTTTTGCTTCTAGACTATCATCTGCATCATGATCTGTAACATTAACAGTTGTATATGCGGTATTTGGAGTCGTTGGTTTGACTTTATGGGTTAAATTCTTTTTATTTGGTACTTCTTTCTTGATAATACCAATGACATCTTCTTTCCCGCTAGAAAATTCTCTAATAACTTTCAAGCGTTCAAATGGATAAAACGTATCTTCTTGTAATATTCTAAGGACTAGTAATGTATTCTTATCGATATTTTTAACTCTTGCTGTAAAATTAGTTCTCCCATAAGTTGGAAAATTTGCTGATAGAATCATTTCTGGAGAAAAATCTTTAAATCCTCTGCGTTTTTTTTCTTCAACAATTGTTATTTTGCTTGCTGACAAATCTCTACGAATTTGATGCCACATATTTTTTGCATAAGGATCAATTACAAACCGAAAAATATTTTCAGCATCGTTACTATTGGCATTAAATTTGAGATTTAATTCTCCTTTCCCATTTTCTAATCTGATTTTTTTATATAAACCATCTAGTAATGCATTATGCTCTGATGATACAGCCATGAGTTGTCTTGTCATTGAAGATGATGTAAAATAAAAATATCTAGCAATTTCATAATGAGGAAAAATGATAGTTCTACCATTTGTGTCTGTAAATACAGAGTAGTTTTGTTGATTTTTATGCCATAGAGCACTATATCCATTAATTTTTGCTGGTATTTGCTCCATAAAGGCTTCTAATTGAGGAATATCTTTTAGTTTTTTTTGTTCTAATAAACCAGAATGAATATTTATCTCAAATGAATCAATGGCACCTGAATTTAATCCAGTCTTTCTTTGGTTATCGATAACGGTACCAAGAGGAAATGCAAATAATTCTTTCAAATTGATGTAAGACACCATATAAGAAGGATTTTCTTGATAGAGTTCTTTTAAAATTATAGCTATAGAATAATTGGTTTCAGATTGATAAATACTACCATATGAAAATACAGTGACCTTTTTATCTTTTGGGAAAGTCGTTAGCGTTAAATCTAATAAATCTACAGCCTCAGAGGTCATTGAAATCTCCTAGAATTTAATTAGTCGCAAGTTTTATTGTATAGTCGCATCTTTTGTTGAAAATTACATCCCCCACCAAAGATTGAGGGGCGCGAAGACGTATGGTGCGGGGAGCGAAAAGGCCTTAAAGGACTGAGTTCAACATCCTCTTCTTGGAGCGATTGATACGCATTGGATTCGAGTATTTCTTCAATGCTTTGAGGGGGTAAAATGTAGCGAAGGCGTTTAATGCTCATGCTTTTACCACACCCTGGGCTTCCTTCCATCAAAAGGTTGTGCATGCCAGCTGCTGCGATCACCATCGCACGTTTGGCGCGGTGTTGACCTAAAACATCGCTAAAATCGAGGGGAAACTGCATGGCGTAAAAATAACGTTTTGATTCAATGTCTAAGTGATTTTCGCAAAAACTTTGGTGAGGCATTGGCGCTTCTGTCTCAAAGCGTTTTTCTTTAAAAAAAAGTAGCGCTTCTTTCAGTGTTTCAACCCCAAAAACCTCAAGATTCGGGATTTGTTGTACTTTTGAGAGAAGATCACTTGGGATTAAAACACGAAGGTTTGGTGTAGATGCCGCCAAAGAGAGAATAATAGGAAACATAGAGTTAGTTTTCTTAATTTTACCATCAAGCCCTAGCTCACCAAAGATGAAAAAATCTTTACATGTAAAGCGTTCTTTTTGAATGGCAATAAGAAGAGCCGTAACCAAATCAAAATGGCTTCCCTCTTTTTTAAGATCGGAAGGGGAGAGATTAATCGTGATTTTTTGAGCAGGAAATTGAAAATCGATGCTCGAAAGAGCTGATTTGATGCGTTCACGTGACTCTTGGATAGAAATATCGGTGAGTCCAACAATATTAAATCCAGGAAGTGCCCGCACCAAAGTTGATTCTACATCGACTTCATGGGCTTTATTACCGTATAATGTTGCACATTTTGCGTGTTTAACTTTGGATAGAGCAACTGCTTCTTCCACAGTTATTTACCTGCTTTTTGCTTTTTTTTCCACTCTTTGTCAAATTTTTTACGTTTTAAGTAAGAGAGTTTTTCGATAAAAAGGCGACCTTTGAGGTGATCCATCTCATGCTGAACAGCAATAGCCATAAGATCTGTAAATTCTGCTTCACATCGGTTACCATGTCGATCATGGTAGGCTATTTTAATATGCTCTGCACGTTCAATTTCATCGTAATAACCAGGCACACTCAAACAACCTTCTTGGTAGATCGTGCTACCATCTTTTTCCAGGATGACAGGGTTGATAATTTCATAGAGATTTTCTCTCTTTTGCACGCCTTCTTCATCGACAAGATTAATCACCAACACGTTCAATGGTACGGCTACTTGAATAGCAGCAAGTCCAATACCTTCTTTAATGACCATTGTGTCATACATGTCATCTAAAAGTGCATGGAGTTGTGCATCAAAGTGTACGACGTCTTTTGAAGACTCTCGTAAAAGCTTATTGGGATAAACTAATACATCTAAAATCATTGTTCCTCGCTTGGAATAGATGGCACACAAACAATATAAGGGACGAGCCTTTTTCCTGTATGTGGTAACTCTTCAAGGGTTGTAGCAATAAATTCTTCGGCATTATGATCTGTGTCGAGCGCAACAATGGAGAGTTCAATATCGGTCTCTACCTCTCCTGTCCCTACAAAAAAGCTAGTTTGATACACCAACTCACTGATACGATCGCATGCTTTTTTAGCACCAATAATGTCTGTATGTTTTAAGATCATTGCAAAAATTCCATCGCCAAAATGAGCAACAATATCACTTCTTCGAGATGTTTTGAGCAGTAACTTTGCGATATTGCGTACAACAGTATCTTTATCTTTTTTGTTAATGACTTTTTCCAATGAGCTCTCTTTAACACGCGCAAGCACTAAAGAACTCGAATGGGCATAATTTTTAATCAACTTAATTTCATCTTGAAGTGTTTTTAGAAGATAGCGTCTATTATAAACGCCATACTTCACGTCAAAAATAGATTGGTTATCAACTTCTTGCAAAATAGTTGTTGTTTTTTGATAATAATCTTTTAAAAGATCAATTTGCTTGGTGGTTAAACCAAACATTTTATTAAGGTCTTCACTCAACGAAGAGATGATATTTTGAATGGAAAGCGGATTAGCATTGGACTCCAGCTGTGAAGCTCTTTTTTTAATGATCTCTTGCATAACGTTAAGGTTTCGATAGACAGTTGAGACGACTTGCATAATGTTCTTAATTTGCGAAAATCCCTCTTTGACTTCTCGTTCAATGCGTGCATGATTTTCATCATTATTGGTACTTTCTAATTCCAAAAAGTCATTAATACGTTTCTTAAATGCCGCAGGCTTACTTTCTAAAAGCTTGTCGAAATAGATCTGAAAATTAGTAGGTGTTGGAGGGATACTTTCATCTCCCAACACCTTTAAAACTAACGCGGCAAATTTTTCAAGCTCAACATTGGAAGCTTGCGTTACAATAGGCTCTTTGAGAGGTGATGGAGGTGGAGCTGGTTCGACGACATCATCTTTCGCATCGATACTATAAACTCCTGTTTTCCCTTTTTCTTTATTAAAACGAACCATTGCTTGCCTTCTTTGATAGGTTATTTAAAACTTTTATCCAATACTTTATCAATCAAACCGTATTCACATGACTCACCAGCGCTCATGAAAAAGTCTCTCTCTGTATCTTTAATGATTTTAGGGAGTTTTTGTGAACAGTTTTTTGCCAAAATTTCATTCAAGACTTGTTTCATTCTTAAAATCTCTTTAGCCTGAATTTCAATATCTGTTGCCTGCCCTTGAGCACCCCCCAGTGGTTGGTGAATCATAATACGTGCATTAGGAAGCGCATAACGCTTACCTTTAGCTCCAGAACTGAGTAAAAAGGCTCCCATGGATGCTGCTTGACCAATACAAATCGTGCTAATGTCTGGTCTGACATAATTCATCGTGTCATAGATGCTAAAACCGCTCGTAATAACGCCACCTGGGGAGTTGATATAAAGATAGATATCTTTTTCAGGGTCTTCTGCTTCAAGGAACAAAAGTTGAGCTACGATTGAAGAAGCAACAACATCATTGATCTCACCGCTGAGCATAATGATACGATCTTTCAAAAGGCGAGAGTAAATATCGTAACTTCTCTCACCGCGACCCGTTTTTTCTATAACGACAGGAACATAGTAGCTCATTATTTACCTTTTGTAAAAAGCTTTGTGAAGAGTCTCTCTTCAATAATAGACATTTTAATCGCTGGAAGAACACCTTGTTTCTCATAATATTCTAAGTATTCTTTTGGATTTGCACCTTGTTGCATTGCTTCAAAGTAGATCATTTGAAGCACTTCTTGATCACTCACATTGATATTTTCTTGCTTTGCTAACTCATCAACAATAAAAGTGAGTTTAACACTTTTTTCTGACTCTGCTCTAAACTCTTCTCTTTTTTCTTTAATTTTTTCTGGGTTAGTAGAATATTCTTTAATTTCATCTTCACTGAGTTTACCAAAAACGCTTCTCATTTGTAGGTCAATCTCTTGATCAACAATATTCTCAGGAAGGTCGAATGTGATTTTCTCTAAAACATTTTCAACAAACTTAGGTTTAACATCTTCATTGAAAAGTTTTGCTAATTTCTCATTGCGGATTTCATCTTCGATTTGACCTTCTAGTGTTTCAAGTGTTGGATTTTCAACACCTGGAAGCAATTTTTTGATCATCTCTTCATTTGGAGTTTCCGGAATATCTTTAACTTTAATCTCTTTAACGGTGACTTTAAATACCGTTGGTTTTCCTGCAAGGTCTTTATTGCCATATGTTTCTGGGAATGTTACTTCGATATCTTTGCTTTTACTGCTGACTTTGAGTCCGATAATACCATCTTCAAAACCAGGGATAAATGAACCACTTCCAATTTCAAGTGTATATCCTTCTGCTTTGCCACCTTCAAATGCGACGCCATCGAGAAAGCCTTCAAAATCAATCACAACAAAATCACCTGATTTAACAGCACGTTTTTCTTCGACCGTTTTAAGCTCTGCAACAAGAGCTAATGTTTTATCCAATCGCTCACTAATCTCTTTTTTGGTTACTTTTGGAGTTTTGTACTCAGGCACACACTCTTTGTATCCTTCAACAACAATCGTTGGTTTAAATGAAAGTTTCATAACAAGCTCTAGCCCGCCATCTTTCTCTTCAAATTTTGAGAAACTTGGCTCGCCAACGACAAGGTCAGCTTTGATGTCAAGCTCAGTCAATGCTTTAGTGAAAAGCTCTCTCAGTGCTTCTGTTTGTGCATCTTCTTTGAGTTGTTTGCCGTAGCGTGCTTTAACGATATGTGCAGGAACTTTTCCTTTTCTAAAACCATCAACTTTCATATTTGAAGCCGCAGATGCAATCATCTTTTCTTCTTTTTTTTGTAATAGCGCGGGTGAAATGGTTGCCTCAACTGCAGCATTAGCACTATTTGTACGGTTAACTTTAATTTGCATAAAATCCCTTTTCGATATAAAATTTTGCTCAAATATAGCAAAAATTTGCTTTTAAGTCGCTTTTTATCCATTAAAAAGCAAAATGGAGATAAAATATCTCGTCTTAATTTTAACAGAAGTGAATCAAAATGCAACGAAGAGAAGAGTTTGAACAAGCCGTCAAAACGATGCTTGAAATTATTGGGGAAAATACCCAGCGTGAGGGACTTTTAAAAACACCAGAGCGTGTGTTTAAAGCGTATGAATATATGACGCAAGGCTATGCCCAAAGCCCAAATGAAGTTCTCGGCGAAGCACTTTTTAAGAGCGACAATAATCAAATGGTATTGATTAAAGATATAGAGTTTTATTCGATGTGTGAACATCACCTTTTACCGATTATTGGGCGAGCTCATGTTGCCTACATTCCCGATGGAAAAGTTGTTGGACTTTCTAAAATCCCTCGTATGGTGGATATTTTTGCACGCCGTCTTCAAATTCAAGAACAACTGACCGAACAAATTGCTAAAGCGATCGATGATGTGATTGCTCCCAAAGGGGTAGGTGTCGTTATTCAAGCGCGTCATATGTGTATGGAGATGCGAGGCGTTGAAAAAACACACTCCAACACTACAACCTCCGCACTTCGTGGACTCTTTCTTAAAGCAGACACGAGAAAAGAGTTTTTTGATATTATCAACGCACCACAGGCTAATCGTTACTAATGCCATTAGCTCGCCTTAAAGAAAAACTTCACGGCAAAAGCCTCTCTCCCATGTTTGGCACGATCACCAAAATTAGCTCCACGACCATTGAGGCGTGTGGACTTAGACCGAGTATTGGTGACATTGTTAAAATTGCCTCCTTAGATGGTAAAAAAAGTGAGCTTGGAATGGTCACTGAAGTCGATCGAAACTCCTTTTTTATCTCACCTTTTGGTTTTATTGAAGGGTTTAAAACAGGCGATAAAGTGTTTATTAGCGAGCAAGGCATGATGATCCCCGTAGGAGAAGAGTTGCTTGGACGCGTGGTTGACCCTTTTATTCGCCCAAAAGACGGCAAAGGAACAATAGGTGCAAAGTCTATGGCACCTATTATGAAAGCTCCATTGGATCCTATGAGAAGAGGGTTAATTAATGAGCCGTTTCGTGTGGGGGTAAAAACCATTGATGGTCTTTTGACGTGTGGCAAGGGTCAGAAAATGGGTATTTTTGCAGGAAGTGGTGTGGGTAAGTCCACACTCATGGGTATGATCGTTCGTGGTGCGGAAGCCTCAATTAAAGTGGTGGCACTCATAGGGGAACGTGGACGTGAGGTTCCTGAGTTTATTGAAAAAAACTTGGGGGGTAATCTTGAAAATACCGTAATCGTTGTTGCCACCAGTGATGATTCTCCTTTGATGCGAAAATACGGTGCGTTTAGTGCGATGAGCATTGCCGAGTATTTCAAAAATCAAGGCAGAGATGTTTTGTTTATGATGGATTCTGTGACACGGTTTGCGATGGCACAGCGTGAAATTGGTCTTGCTTTAGGCGAACCTCCGACGTCTAAAGGGTATCCGCCATCTGTTTTGGCACTTTTGCCGCAACTCATGGAACGAGCGGGAAAAGAAGAGGGAAAAGGTTCAATTACGGCGTTCTTTACCGTATTGGTTGAGGGTGATGACCTCAGTGATCCGATTGCGGATCAATCCAGAAGTATTTTGGATGGGCATATTGTGCTCAGTCGCGAATTGACAGATTATGGTATTTACCCGCCGATTAGCATTCAAAACAGTGCATCAAGGGTTATGGGTGATGTCATTGATGGCGAGCATAAAAAAGCAGCAATGCGTTTTAAACGGCTTAATTCCATTTTAAAAGAGAACGAAGTTCTCATTCGTATCGGTGCATACGAAAAAGGGAACGATAAAGAGTTAGATATGGCAATTAATAAAAAAGAGAAAATGAATGGCTTTTTGCAACAAGCTCCAGAAGAGGTTTTTGAGTTTGAAGCAACGGTTGCTGAGTTAAAACAGATCATTGCCTAAATTTCTTTAGTATTTTTTAATATAGAAAGTAATAGTATTCAAAAATTAATTAGGATAAACTTTATCCTATATAGAAATGGAGAGAGAAGACAATGAGAGTCTATTTAGATAATAACGCGACAACCATAGTTGATCCTAAAGTTTTTGCAGAGATGGTTCCTTATTTTTGCCAGATGTATGGTAACCCAAATTCTTTGCACCAATTTGGTAGTGAGAGTCATCCTGCACTTCGCAAAGCGATGGATCAGCTTTATGCGGGCATTAATGCAAGTGACGATGATGATATCGTCGTGACATCCTGTGCCACTGAAAGCAATAACTGGGTGATTAAAAGTATCTATAACGACTATATTTTGAATGGTGATAAAGACCATATCATTACCAGCGAAGTCGAACATCCCGCTGTGGGCGCTTCCTGTAAATTTTTAGAAACGCTTGGTGTTAAAGTCACCTATTTACCTGTTGATACCAATGGTGTTATCAATGTGGAAGACCTTAAAAATGCTATTACTGATAAAACAGCACTTGTTTCTATTATGTGGGCAAACAATGAAACCGGTATGATTTTCCCTATCGAAGAGATTGGTGCGATTTGTAAAGAAAGAGGTGTACTTTTTCATACCGATGCTGTTCAAGCCGTTGGTAAAATTCCTGTGGATGTGAAAAAAGCCAATGTTGATTTTCTGAGTTTTTCTGCACATAAATTCCACGGACCTAAAGGTATTGGTGGGCTTTATATTCGAGGGGGACAACAACTGACTCCTTTCTTTCATGGTGGAGAGCACATGGGCGGACGTCGTAGTGGTACGCTCAATGTTCCAAGCATCGTAGGCATGGGAAAAGCGATGGAACTTGCTGTTGAAAGCCTTGATTTTGAAAAAAATAATGTCCGACGCCTTCGCGATAAACTTGAAGATGCTATTGCGCTTATACCCGAAACGTTAGTGATTGGTACTAAAGAGCAAAGAGTTCCTAATACCATTTTGGTTAGCGTCAAAGGTATTGAAGGTGAAGCGATGTTATGGGATTTAAATAAAAGTGGCATTGCTGCTAGTACAGGAAGTGCGTGTGCAAGTGAAGCCTTAGAGTCTAATCCTGTTATGGAAGCTATTGGAGCAGAGGCTGATTTGGCTCATACGGCATTAAGACTCTCTCTTTCACGTTTTACAACGGAGGAAGAGATAGACTATACAATAGAAGTTTTAAACAATGCAGTAACACGCCTTCGTGCTATTTCAAGCACATATGCATACGCGCCATCATGGCACGTTAGTAAATTATAATTCAATAACGATAGAGGATAAAAAAATGGCAAAAAATAGTTTGATTGGCGGCTCCATCTGGGAGGAATACAGCCAAAAAGTACAAGATTTGATGAACCATCCACAAAATATGGGTGAGTTGACCGAAGAAGATGCAAAAAATATGGGTGGTAAGCTCATCATTGCTGATTTTGGTGCAGAGAGTTGTGGCGATGCCGTAAGACTTTACTGGATCGTTGATGAAGCAACCGAAATTATCAAGGCAGCTAAATTTAAAAGCTTTGGCTGTGGTACTGCGATCGCAAGCTCAGACACCATGGCAGAACTCTGTATCGGTAAAACGGTTTCTGAAGCGGTTAAAATTACCAATATTGATGTTGAACATGCAATGCGTGATACCCCTGATGTTCCTGCGGTTCCACCTCAAAAAATGCACTGCTCCGTTATGGCATACGATGTTATCAAAGCAGCAGCAGCTTCGTATAAAGGCGTAGATGCAGCTTCATTTGAAGATGACATCATTGTGTGTGAATGTGCACGTGTGAGCCTTGGAACGATCAAAGAAGTGATTAAAATCAATGACCTTAAAACCGTTGAAGAGATCACCAACTACACCAAAGCAGGCGCGTTTTGTAAATCGTGTATCAAACCAGGCGGCCATGAGGCAAGAGAGCATTATTTGGTTGATATTTTAAGAGACACCAGAGCGGAGATGGAACATGACCATCTATTGGCTATCTCCAACTCCAAAATCGAAGGTAGCAATACGGTCGACTTTGATGATCTAACCATCGTTAAAAAATTCCAAGCGATTGAATCCATCATTGATGAAAACATTCGTCCAATGCTCGTTATGGATGGTGGTAACCTTGAAATCCTCGACATTAAAGAGGGTGATGGTGGCGTGAGTGATGTTTATATTCGTTATCTTGGCGCATGTAGTGGCTGTGCAAGTAGCTCTACAGGTACGCTTTTTGCGATCGAAGCTGTCTTACAAGAGAAATTAAGTAAAAATATACGAATATTACCTGTCTGAAAAGACTTCAAAGAAGAGTCCCCCACTCTTCTTTGAAATTCTTACATGTAATAAGGAAAAGATGTGGCAAAAGTCGAATTTTTAGGACCTCTTGGTCGCCCCAGTATTGAAGTGGATATCTCAAATCTCAGTGAACTTAAAACCTTTTTTAAAGACGATAAAGAACTTCAAGATTGGCTTGCCATCTGTGCAGTTGCGCTAAACGATACGCTCGTTTGCGACCTCAATATCCCCCTCTCCAAAGACGACAAAATCTCACTTCTCCCTCCTGTTTGCGGAGGTTGATCTATGTTAGAACTTCACAATGGCCCTTTACATGTAAACACGATTTTGGCCGAGTGGTATACCAAAATCAGTGATAAAAACTATGGAGCGTTCATTCCTTTTGTGGGAATCGTTCGCGATGAAGATGGTATCGAGGGATTGAGTTTTGATATTTACGAACCCATCTTAAACAGTTGGTTTAACGCGTGGCAGGAAAAAGCCAAAGTGCAAAATGCCTACCTTCTTATGGCACACTCGCGTGGTGATGTTCCTAACCATACTTCCAGTTATATCGCAGCGGTTGTTTCCCCTAAACGAAAGGTAGCTCTTAAAATGATCAATGATTTTGTCGAAGATTTTAAAGCCAATGCTCCGATTTGGAAGTATGATTTGGTGGATGGAAAGCGTGTGTATGCCAAAGAGCGTTCCCATGTGCTCAGTGGATCAGGTCTCTTAAAGGCGGATGCATGAGTCACTCATTCCCTCCTTTTGATGAGACGCTTAAGGCGCTTGAAAATTCTATTCAAACCGAAATTGGCATTGAAAATATTTTTATCGGTGACGCGCTAGGTCGCTTTCTTGCCGTTGACATCGTAGCGTCAGAAAATAACCCAACGCATGCCACTTCTTCGATGGATGGTTATGCCATTCGTTTTGTCGATCAGCAACTAGGTTCCCTTACCATCAGCGATTTTATTCCTGCTGGAACTGAAACGCATGGTGTCGTACACAAAGGGGAATGTGTCAAAACCTTTACAGGTACGTTGATGAGCGAAGGCAGTGATACACTTATTCCCATCGAAAATGTGGACGTAAAAGAGGGTAAGATTCACATTACCTCCGCTGTTTCCAAAGGCTTTGCGGTTCGTCCTGTGGGAGAGAACTATAAAGCAGGTGAGATACTCATCAAAAAAGGCACGAAGATCGGTTTTGCAGAGATTGGTGTGATGGCAGAAGTAGGTATGGTGCAGGTTGAGGTCTTTATGAAGCCTCGCATTGCCATTCTTTCCACGGGCAATGAAATCTTGGATTTTGGTGAGCCAAAAACTTCATATGCTCAAATTCGTAGTTCAAACCACGTCACGGTTGAAAGCATCTTGCGCCAACTCGGCTGCGAAACGATGCGTTTTAAACTCATTAAAGATGATCGTGATGTCATTGAGCAACAACTTCGTCAAGCCCTGATGTGGAGTGACATCGTCATTACCACAGGTGGTGGAAGTGTTGGGGATTTTGACTACTTGCAAAGTATTCTTACCGATATGAAAATTGAAAACATCATTGATGGGTCGTACATGAAACCAGGTCGTCACATTCGTGTCGTCAAAACTGGTCACAAGTACATCTACGCGCTCCCAGGCTTTCCGTACAGCGCTTCGGTCTGTACCTTTTTGTTCATCGCTCCCTTGCTTCGCAAACTGCGCGCGCAAACCTTTGCCTTACCAACGATTAAAGCCTTTATGGGTGAACTCTATAAAAAGCGCTCCAAATTTGTGGAATTTACCGCTTGTAATCTTCGCTTTACTGAGGGTCAGCTCATCGTTGACTTGCACGGTAAAAAAGAGGGCAGTAGCGCCATTCTCAACAATCTCTTAGACAATCCTGTTCTTCTGCGCGTTGAAAAAGATGTTCAAAAAATTGAAAAAGGTGAGATGGTTGACGTGGTATTGCTAGACTTGTAAGAGTCTGGCAATACCCAAAAAACTTCGTTTTAGTCTTTACATGTAAAGAGATAACTTCTACGTTCTGAAAGGTTTTTATGAATAATACCCTCTTTGACAAAACCATCACCTGCCCTTATTGTTGGGAGAGTTTTTCGATTTATATTGAACCTAGTAGCGAAGTAGGGGAGAGTTATATTGAAGACTGTTATGTCTGCTGTCGTCCCATTGAAATTTACGTCGCATCGAAGAGTGATGATTTTATAGAGATTCGAGTTAGCCGTATCGAAGGCAATGAGTTTTAAGCTAAAGCCTTTACATGTAAACGTTAAAAGCCAAGCCTTTTTATTTTTGGAGATACATCATGAAACGATTTTTTTATCCACTGCTGATTTTAATTCTAGGCTGTGCGTCTCTTTTTGCGCAACAAACATTCACCGATAAGGCCAATACGACACATACGGATATTCCCGATTCTATTAACCGTATCGCCGATGCATGGCCTGCGCATAATGCGATTGTCACGATGCTAGGAGCTGGCGATAAAATCGTAGCAACCATCGTCACAGAGCAGATGTGCCCATGGCTTTACAAGATCAATCCACACATGCGTCAAGCAGCCGTTGTTTTTAGTAACAATACCGTTGCGATGAGCTCCATCGAAGAGTTGTTAAAAGCCAAACCAGATGTTGTCTTTACCTTTGTGGGCAATAAAAATATCGGGGTCTTTCGAAACCTTGGCGTGCCGATTATCGAGCTTTCGCTTGTGGATTTTCCTTCTTTAAAAGAGTGTGTTTTGATGACGGGCAAAATTTTGGGCAAAGCCGCACGAACAAAAGCGGAGGCATACGCACTTTATTTAGATCAAGTCACACAAAAGATTGATGAGAGGCTCAAAGATGTTCCCGCTCAGCAACGACCTAAAGTGTTGCATATGAGCAATATTAGTACCTCGTTTGTGGTGGATGGCTCAGGTTCAATGATGGACTCTTGGATTCGACTCGCCGGAGGTATTAACGTCGCCAGTGAACTTCAAGGCCCCAGTAAAACTGTCTCAGCCGAGCAAATCATCGCATGGAATCCTGATATTGTCATCATCGGCTCTACCTCAAGCGAGATTCAAGCGAGCGATTTTCTCAACAACCCAATGTTCAAAAATATTTCCGCAACCCAAGCCAAACGCGTCTATATCAACCCCAAAGGGATGTTCTTTTGGGACAGATACAGCGCCGAAGCGATTTTGCAAGTCCAATGGGCAGCACAGATTTTTTACCCCGATAAATTTAAAGAGTTTGACATTGAGCAAGAGACTATTGCTTTTTACACACGCTTTTTTGACTATCCGTTGAGTAAAGAAGAGGCAAAAATGATTCTAAAAGGGATTCCCCCTAAAAAATAAAATGGGTTTATGAAGTAAGGTTTTGTTTTACATGTAAAGCTTTAAAATCTCTTTATATCTCTTGCCAAAACCTATAATATCATGGCGTTCCACTAAACTCTTTTGCATGTCAGATGCTTTAATGGAACACCCAATTTTAAGCTAATCGTATCAAAATAGCCCTATCCAACTCCAATACGTATAAACCATAACCGTACAAAATACCGCACCAAAGAGACTCATAATCGCACCAACTTTAATCAATTCACTTGAGGTGATCTCTTCCGTTGCAAGACCGATGATATTCGGGAGATTGGAGACGGGGAGTAGGTATTGGTGGAGCATATTCATACTGACTAAAATGACAAATGCTGTGACTTGCATGCCAGCATTAGCGGGAAGCGCTGCAACCGCAATGGCATGAGCAATAACCACAGGCGTCAATGCGGTTGTTTTAGGCCCCGCACCTGTGAATAAAACTTGAAGGGCAAGCATCAGCCAGATAAAAATAACGACTTGCAGTTTGACATCGAGGCTGAGCAACGGATGAAAAAATGTACTCGCAAGCCATGCGGCTGCACCCGTTTTAACGAGCAATGAACCCATAGACAAACCAGCTCCATACACAATAAAAACATTCCAAGGAACTTTTTTCTCAGCTTCTTTCCATGTCATAACTTGCGTAGGAACGGGGGCGATCATCGCGGCAACGGCAAGCATAGCAACAAGGGTCGCATTGAGACCGTGCAGTTTATCGGTTGCCCACAGCAGTAGTGTTGCGATGAAAATGACAAAAGCATAAATCTCTTTTGAACTCATTTTCCCCATGTCGCTTAATTGTTGATTCATCACATCGCGACCAGCGGATATATCTTCAATATCGGGTGGAAACATCTTAATGATGATATAGGTTGCAATCAAGCCCATGAGTAAAGCGGGTGGCATGCCGATTTTAAACCACTCCATCCAGCTGACATCAACGCCTGTTGCATTTTTGATAAGGCTAACGGAAATGGGGTTTGCGGCGTGGGAGGTCATAATGCCCATGCAGTACATCGTTCCTGCGATAGTGACAATATAAATCAACCCTTTTACGAGGGTACTTTGCCCTTTTTCTGCACCAAATGCCAAACCCATCGAGGTGATAATCGGCAAAACCAAAAGGGTTTTTGCTGCAAGAGAAGGAATAAAAAAGGTCATAATCAGCGTCACTAAGGAGATTGCCCAATACAAATTGATAGCCGATTTTCCAATCTTACTCACGATGATAAGAGCAAGTCTTTTAGAAAGTCCTGTGTCACCCATACACGCCGCCATAATCATACCTAAAACAACAATCCAAACGCCCGTAGAAGAATAGCCGATCAGTGCTTCTCCAATTTTTCCTGCCCCAAAAAGCACTAAAAAAGCAATGATTAAAAAACCGCTCTGTGCATCATCTAGGGCTTGCGAAATCCAGACGATGATAGCAAAGATACCAACACCAAGTGCGACTTTCCCTTTAAAATTTAATCCCGGCATCTCAGGTGTGAGATAAATCATGGAAAGCATAGCGACTAACGCCAAAACAATAAAAATCATCTTCTTCGTATTAAACATATAACCTCCTGGTATACACTTTAGATGTCAGATGAAAGAAATAAAAAAATTACTTATAGTAAAGATTAAAAATATTAAATTTGGTTCTTGAAGTAGGATAAGATAAGAAACCTTAAATTTTAGGAATGAAAAAAAGTTATATTCTAGGGGACTTTAGGTGAAATTTGTAGATTTTCTAAGGGGAAAAAGATTGGAGCTAAACTTTTAACCTTTGCGGCGCTCTTTTTAAAAATATGCGCAATTTTGAGAGGTAAATTCTTTACATGTAAAGAAAAAAGCATCCGTTAAAAGTTTAGGCTTTTTGAGTCGACTTATCTTCTGTAATGATCAAAACGATCATAATGTCGATGAGGTCCGTAATGGTAAAAGCCATGTCCCATGGCATCGTATAAAAGACCATAAAAGAGGACGGTACCTGCCACATCTACGACATCATACACGGGACCTCTGTCAATGATGCGTTCTCTAATAATAACAGGTCGATCGTACGTGACGACTCTATCTTCAACCATAACAGTCGTTGTTTGTATAGGGGAACCTTCTACGATGACGTGTGAAGAAGGAGGCATAGGTGAAACTCTTTCAACTCTGTAGATAGTTTGGTCTGCTGTGTTGTCATACACAACCGTGCCACTTGGTAAGATATAACCTGCACCAAAAAGTGATGGTGTGATCAACGAAAATATGCCTAGCGTCATAATAAAACTTTTGCTGATGTAAAGGTTGTTTAGTTTTGATTTAGTAGGGTACAACATTGTTGAAGCTCCAAAATTCATATTTTAAAACTATTTGGATCTATTATAAGTCTCTTCAGTTAACGATTTGTAAATTATCGGTACATACGGCATCATTTTGTGCCATCAATCTTCTTTACATGTAAAAACGAAACCTCTTTATGTCTTTTGCCATTAAACGAAAAAATCGTTTGAAGATTGATCTTTTTTCCGCCTTTTAAAACTAAAAACTCTTCATACTCAATCATCCTTAATTCTGTAACAACACCTTTAAGTGTAGTGTTTTGTTCCTTTTCCAGATAGACAATGGTGGAAGGAATTTTACGTTCTATGGCGACCATGAGTTGATCGTAAAATTCGCAGGAGATGGGCGTGTTCATAAGTGACTTCTTTGTGTGTGGATTTACAATGCGATGGCTAAAAAGCCAAGGTAGACAAAAATATACCGAGCGAATTTTGAAAATCCCACGATGATAATAAACTTCCACCACTCATAACGAACAACGCCTGCAACAAACGTGAGTGGATCGCCGATGATGGGAAGCCAAGAAAAGAGCAAGCTCCAAGCACCGTATTTTTCAAAAAGAGACGAGGCTTTTCGGAGGTGTTTTTCGCTCATATAGTTTTTGCGAAGTGCAAAGTCTGTGGCGTATTTTCCAAGCAGATAGTTGACAAATGCGCCTAAGGTATTGCCCAGCGTTGCGATGAGAAGCAAAAAAAAAGGGTTTAAATGAAGGCTAAGAAGATAAACAAAAAGCGCTTCGCTTCCACCCGGTAGTAGCGTGGCAGATGCGAAACTTGTTAAAAAAAGAGAGAGATAACTCACTGATTAGGAAATGACCGCTAAAATCGTCTCTTTGTCAGTGAGGTTGGCATCGTATTTGACGACCAAGATTTTCTCACTCTCGTTGCGATACCACTCAACAATGCCCTTAAGCCCTTTGAGGTGTTCTACACGTGAAATATCAAATTCACCATAAGGCAAGTAGATGTTTTTATTATGGCTTGGATTTTTAAGGCTAGCGATCAAAAAGAGCCAGAGAATACAGATGATGAAGATTACCCACGCAATCTCCATAATGCCAAAATGTTGCAAGAAATAACCACCAAACACGCCACCCACAAATGTTCCACCGTAACCAAACGTGTTAAAGACACCCAGAGCCGCACCTTTTTGGTGAACTTTAGCGTATTTGCTTGCCATGGATTGCATGAGCGGTTCATGCATATTAAAGCCGATAAAGAAGATAACCACACCCACGATGAACCACGGAGCTTTGTGTGCGTATCCCATCATGACGTAGCTGATCGCAAAAAGTGCCACACCGATCATGAGCATCTCTTTGGCTTTATGTTTTTTTTCTCCCAAAATGGCAGAAGGTCCCATCGCAAGCACACCACAAAGCATTGCAGGCAGATATACCATCCACAGCTCTTTTTTGGCAAAACCGAACTCTTGCACCATGATGATAGGAATGACCATAAAGGCAAGCGTCATCATCCCTTTTTGAAGCATGTTGGTGATGTTCATTTTCATGAGGTTCTTGTCTTTGAGAATATGTCTCAGTTGCGTCTCATCAGCACCATAGTTGTGAATAATTTTGGGAGGGTTAGGCACTTTGGTGTAAAGCACGATCATCGCAAAAACAGAGAGGGCAGCGGTGATAAAAAAGAGCTTATCGACACCGTAATAACCACCAATGACAGAACCTAACATCATGGAAATCGCAAAACTGGCAGCAATACAGCCACCCATAATCGCCATGGCATGTCCGCGTACCTCTTCTTTGACCATGTCGCTGATCATTGCCGTTCCTACAGCGCCAATGGCTGCTGCACCTTGCAAGAAACGACCCATCATCAGTCCATAAATCGTAGTGCTGTACGCACACACGAGCGAGCCGACGAGAAAAACAACCAGTCCAATAAAAATAGTAATTTTACGTCCAATTTTGTCTGATAAAATGCCAAAAGGAATTTGCAGAAACATTTGCGTGAGTGCGTATCCACCGATGGTAATACCCACTAAAAATTCGTTTGAGCCTTCGAGATGAAGTGCGTAAACGGAGAGGACGGGAAGGACGATGAAGAGACCTAAGAAACGGAGTGAAATAATAAGGCTAAGGGGAAAAATAGTTTTAAACATGGGTGCAAAAATTCCTCAAGATTAATTAAGGACAATTTTACCCTTGTTAAACTTTGAAAATTCTATAGATTATTTTGGGTGAATTTGGAGCAAGGTTGTTTTATGTTATAATTTTTTGATACATTCTTGAGTCGGATACGCCCGAAATAGCTTATACCAGACTCAACAAGTTAAAAAAATGATGAGATACCTTTAAGGGTAAGCTCTTTTAATGGATTGTGATGCGATATAGTCTCCCCCTTTTGATCTGTCTGCTGTTTATGTTGAGCGGTTGTGCTCCAAAATCTGCTCCTACGCCTCAAGATGAAGCGTTTGTCACCTCTTTAAAAGCCCAAAATGAACGCTTTAATGCGCTTGCTGAGCATGAGAACTTTGATGAACTTCTTTTGCTTTTTCGCCAAAATTGCGCCGCGCCGCTGAGCAAAAAAGCGTATCCGAATGTTTGTGAACAAGCGTTACATGTAAAAGATGCCAGAGCCTTTTTTCAAAACTCATTTGAGCTTAAAAAGATTCAGCCTAATGATCAACGCTCGATGCTGACGGGGTATTATGAACCACTGTTGCATGGTAGTATGAAAAAAAGTGCGCGCTTTAAATACCCCGTGTACGCAAAACCCAAGGATTTGGTTGCCATTGTGGGAGAACACGACAAAAAAATGCGTGGACGCTCCGTGAAAGGCAAAATGCTTCCGTACTATACCCGTGCAGAGATTGAAAAGCATAAAATCAATGCCGAAGTGCTCTGTTATGTGGACGATAAGATTGATCTTTTCTTTATGGAAGTGCAAGGTTCTGGCAGGGTTGAATTTGAAGATGGTAAAGTCGTCTTTATAGGCTATGCGGACTCCAATGGGCATCCGTACAAATCACTCGGTCGAGAGATGTTCAACCGTGGCATTTTTACCAACCTCGAAGATATCTCTTTGCAGAGCATTAAAGCGTGGCTTGTGGCGCATCCTAGCCAAATTGACGCGATGCTCAATACCAATCCAAGCTATGTGTTCTTTCGCAAAATGGAACAACGTGCTACGGGAAGTTTAGGATTGGTTTTAACCCCTGAACGCTCCGTTGCCGTGGATCGAAGTTTTATTCCTCTGGGTTCTCTTTTAGCGGTCAAGAGCGAATCGCCTAACTACAAAGTCGATAAATTTGTCTTTGCGCAAGATACGGGTGGCGCCATTAAAGGGCCAAACCGCGCTGATATGTTTATGGGCTATGGCGAGCGAGCGCAATGGATAGCAGGCGAGCTCAAAGCACCCCTTGAAGTCTGGATAATGCAACCGAAGTTTTAAACAAAAAGTAGGTAAAATAAAACCTTATTTCGTTTTGCGGAGCAGCATTTGAGAATTATTTTAGCCACGTCTAATCAAGGTAAAGTCAAAGAGTTTCAATCGTGGATCAGCGAGTACGAAGTGGTCGCGTACAGTGATGTTATGCCTGCTTTTGAGATCGATGAAACGGGCTTAACCTTTAAAGAAAATGCTCTGATTAAAGCGCGCGCCGTGTATGAAAAACTGGAGCGTAAAGACGACATCGTTTTAAGCGATGACAGCGGCATTAGTGTGCCTTCCTTAGGTGGAATCCCCGGTATTTACAGTGCGCGTTATGCAGGAATTAATGCGAATGCTAAAGAGAATCTTACCAAATTGATTGCGACCTTAAAAGAGAACGGTCTTGCAAAAACACCCGCGTTTTACACGGCAGCGATTGCGCTTGTGTGTGCCAAAGGTGAATTTTGTGTACATGGATGGATGCACGGTGAAGCTATAGCAGAGGCTCGTGGAAACAATGGTTTTGGCTACGATCCGATGTTTGTTCCCTGCGGATTTGAGCAAACCTTGGGTGAACTGGATGAAAGTGTCAAAAAAGCGTTTTCACACCGAGCCCGCGCGTTGGAGCTCGCGTATATCGTGCTTAAAAGCTTGAAATAAAAACGTAACCAAATCACATTAAAATGTAAACTAGGCTTTTTTGATAATGGCTATGGTGTTATAGCGCTTATTAAAGAAGCCTCATAATGAAACCTCAAAGGAAAAAAATGGCAACAGTATTAATTATTGGCGCGGGTGGGGTGAGTCGTGTCGTCACCAAAAAATGTGCGATGAACAGTGCGGTGTTTTCACACATCGTCTTGGCAAGCAGAACCAAATCAAAGTGCGACCAAATCGCAAACGAGATCAAAGAATCTTTACATGTAAACATCGAAACGGCTGCGATTGATGCGGACGATGTGGATGCGTTGGTGGCTTTAATCGAAAAAGTAAAACCCGCTTTGGTGATGAACATCGCCCTTCCATACCAAGACCTTACCATCATGGATGCGTGCATTAAAACGAAAGTACCTTACCTTGATACTGCAAACTATGAACATCCAGACCTCGCAAAATTTGAGTACAAAGAACAATGGGCAAGAGATAAAGCGTTTAAAGATGCTGGCATTATGGCGCTTCTTGGCAGTGGATTTGACCCAGGTGTTACCAATGTTTACTGCGCTTATGCACAGCAATACCTTTTCGATGAGATCAACTCTATCGACATCTTAGACTGTAATGCAGGCGATCATGGTTACGCGTTTGCAACGAACTTTAACCCAGAGATCAACCTTAGAGAAGTGAGCTCCAAAGGGCGTTACTGGGAAGAGGGCAAGTGGATCGAAACTGAGCCAGTGTCTGTTAAAATGGTGTGGGATTACCCAGAAGTGGGGCCAAAAGACAGTTATCTGCTGTACCATGAAGAGTTAGAGTCTTTGGTTCAAAACATCAAAGGGCTTAAACGTATTCGTTTCTTTATGACGTTTGGTCAAAGCTACCTCACCCACATGAAATGCTTGGAAAATGTGGGTATGCTGCGCATTGATGAAGTGGAAGTCGATGGCGTGAAAATCGTGCCAATTCAACTCTTAAAAGCATTGCTTCCAGACCCTGCAAGTTTGGGACCGAGAACGGTTGGCTTTACCAACATCGGTTGTGTCTTTGAAGGTCTGAAAGATGGCAAAAAACGCAAAGTGTACATCTACAATGTCTGCGATCACCAAGCGTGCTACCGTGAGACGGGGGCGCAAGCGGTAAGCTACACCACAGGCGTGCCTGCGATGATCGGCGCTAAAATGATGTTAGAAGGTAAATGGGCTGGTAAGGGTGTGTTCAATATGGAACAATTCGATGCAAAACCCTTTATGGACGAGCTCAACACCCAAGGGCTTCCTTGGAAAATCATCGAAATGAAACCTGAGGAAACGTTTGAAGTTAAGTAGGTTTCTTGCATAATTGCAAGAAACCTCTGCCTTGTAAAGGCAAGCTTTAGTGCCACAGCGGCTAGCGTAGCTTTTTTAGGCTTTGCCTAAAAAGCGTTATAAAAATATGATGTCTCTTGCTCAAAGCTTTACATGTAAAGTTTTGAGCTTCCTCTTTGACAACTTTACATGTAAAGGATGATCATGTCAAAAAAAGCAAAAATCTTATGGACAACGGGTAACAAAGAGACGGCCTTACTGATGGTCTGCCTCTATGCACACAATGCTATTTTAAAAGGCTGGATGGATGAAGTTGAAGTGCTTGTTTGGGGTGCTTCACAACGTTTGATCGCTGAAGATGCAGAAGTACGTGCCAAAGTCGAAGCGATGATAACGGACGGTGTCAAAGTGGTAGCTTGTCTTAAATGTGCCGACACGATGGACATTACTGCTCCGTTGCAAACCTGTGGCATTGATGTTTTTTACACAGGAGAGCTACTGAGTTCGTGGATCAACTCAGGCGAAACTATCCTTAGCGTATGAAAACACCAACGATTCTCATCACAGGATGCTCTTCGGGCATTGGATACACCTGTGCACATGGGCTTAAAAAGTTAGGTTACACTGTTTTCGCAACCTGTCGAAAAGACGAAGATGTGAAGCGTTTGCAAGATGAGGGACTAAATGCTTTAAAACTCGATCTTTGCGATTCAAGCAGTTTACATGTCGCGCTTGCATGGATGCTCTCACAAACGGATGGTCGCATTGATGTACTCTTTAATAATGCCTCTTTTGGACAACCAGGCGCCGTGGAAGACCTCAAACGAGATGTATTACGAGAACAGTTTGAAACCAATGTCTTTGGAACTGTTGAGCTTACAAATTTAGTGCTTCCTTATATGCGAAAACAAGGGCATGGACGCATTATTTTCAACAGCTCCATTTTGGGTTTTGTGGCAATGAGTTATCGAGGCGCATACAACGCTTCAAAATTTGCGATTGAAGGACTAGCCGATACGCTGAGACTCGAACTTTGTGGCAGTGGCATTGACGTTGTTTTGATTGAGCCAGGTCCCATTCGTAGCAATTTTCGCAAAAATGCATTAGCAAAGTTTCTTGCCAATATTGACCAAGAACGTTCCGCTCACAAAGCAATTTATGAAAAAACACTTGAGCGTCTTCAAAAAAGTGGTGACAGTGCTTTTACCTTAGGCGCTGAGGCGGTCTTAAAAGTCTTGGTTGAAGCGATGGAGTCTGCAAAACCAAAATTTCGCTACCCCGTTACATTCCCTACTAAGCTTTTTACCGTATTAAAACGTATTTTACCAACATGTATTATGGATTCAATCGCTAGAAAAGCGGGGGAATAAGAAGTCTCAAAAGAGACCTCTTCTCAAGTTCTAAATTTATTCAAAATGGCATTAAGTTTTTCAGTCAATGAGTTAAGATGCTCACTTGCACCCGCGATCTCTTCGACGCTTCTCGTATTTTGGGTTGAGAGTGTGTTGATCTCTTCAATTTTAGAGACGATTTCTTCTATTTTTGCCCCCGTTTTAATATAATCGGTGACGGTTTTGTCGTTCAAGTTGGTTGCAAGGTTCATCATATCAACGGTTATGTTGATTTTTTTACCCACATCTTCCGCAATCACAGAGAGCTCTTGTACCTCTTTAGAGTTTTTATTCATTTGGTCACTGCTATCCATGATGGCTTGAACAATGACATTAATGGTGGCATTGATCTCCACTAGACTTTTTTGAGTACGTTCCGCTAAGGTGCGTACTTCATCAGCAACAACGGCAAAGCCACGTCCATGTTCCCCTGCGCGCGCAGCTTCGATTGCGGCATTGAGTGCTAAAAGGTTGGTTTGATCGGCTATATCGCTGATGACCGTGAGAACATTTTTCACTTGATCGGCGTCGGAACTAAGCTGTTGAATTTTTTGTGCGAGTTCCATCTCCGTGTGGGCGCTGTTTTGAACACGCTCTCCTAACTGTTGGACAAATCCTCGAGCTGTTTTCAGTTCTTGGTTCGCTTTGATGACCTCTTCTTTAGAGGCTTTTGCTTCTTCCACTGATACGCTGATCTCTTTTTTAATGATAGTAGACATCTGCGTTGTTTGATTGATGATATTGGTTGAGTCCTCGACACGTTTACCGACTTGTAAGGTTGTGACAGAAAGCTCATGTGCGATTGAAGCGTTTTCGCTGCTGGTATCCTTGGCAAGGGCGATGGTTGCACGCACTTTTTCAATGAAATTGTTGATCTCTTTAGCTGCACCACCAATTTCATCATGGTGTTTGATGTCTAACTGTTTGGTAAGATCGCCATCTCCTTCTGCAAGGTTATGGGCTGTTGCTTGGAGATTGAGCAAAGGTGTTGCAATAAGGCCAGTAATAAGAAAATAAATGGCAAAAATAGCTAAAAGTGCCACAATAGCACCTGATACAATCGTTCCAATCAGCATAGCATTGATGTTGGAGTTGACTTTTTTGTCTTGTGTCGCCGTGTATGCTTCAATGGAGTCTGTGTAAAGACCTGAAACTATAATCCAATCCCACGCTTTAAAATACTTGGCATAGGCAATTTTTGGAGCATCTTGTTTTGTTTTAGGATGTTCAAAATAGTACGGTACAAACGTACCTTCCTCCATATTCTTGGCTACATTTTGGACAATTTCATCGCGGTACATATTGCCGTGAGAGTCTTTGATGCCTAGTTTAAACTCTTTGTTTTTTTGCGAAGGATTTGTTGCATGAAAGGCATAGGCATACCCTTTATCTGTTTTTTTGATGGCATAAAAATAACCATCGTCTGCATAGCGGAGTTTTTCTAAAACTTTAATGGCTTCATTTTGGTAGCGTTCCTTAATACTTGACGCATAATCGCCTGTGCCAATCACCAAATCAAGTGGTTCATAGTAAAAGTTGTAAGAGAGCTTTGGCTCATCCACTTTGGTGACAGGATGTGGCCAAATAAAACGCGTGACGCCTGTTCCCTCTTTGGCAGCCTTGATAAGATCTTTGATGACGAAATTTCCTTCTTTATCTTTCATATCCATGAGATTTTTACCAACAAGCGCTTTGTTGATAGGATGCACCACATTAATACCCTCGGTTGTGTAGGCATAAAAGTAGCCAATGTCGTTGTTATAGCGATACCCATTGATGAGGCTTAAAAGCATGGTTCTAAGCTCTGCACTGGAGAGTTTATCTTTATTGTTTTGATAAACATCATCCAAGGTTTTTTTCAAACTCATAGCGTCTGATTTAATATTTTGTGCAATGTTTGCTTCGGATGAAGAGGCTTCGTAAAAGGTGCTAATGGCATTTTCTGCCATACGGGTATACGCTTTCAGCTCATTTTTGCTGAGATCTAAAATAAGCTCTTCAGTATCTTTTGTTTGTACTTTTCTAAGTTCATTTGATTTATAGGCCATAACGAGCAAAGAAGTTCCAGCAACAAAAAAAATCGTTAGTGTAAATAACAAGAGCGCTTTTATTTTAATGCTTAGATTATGCATATCTTATCCTTGGGTGGAATATCACTATTATAGTATCGGTATTATGATACAAAATGATGATATTTCTAGGTGTTTTTTCCATTAAGGCAAAAAATGTTACATTTCATGTGTAATTTTGGGAGAAATGTATGTTAAAAATAAGTCGTATCGAAACTATTTTACATGAGATTAAAACACCGGTGTATGTGTGTGAAGAGCAGTTATTAGAGCAAAACTTGACTCTTTTAGAAGAGGTTGCCAAACGTTCAGGTGCTACCGTTTTACTCGCTCTTAAAGGCTTTGCATTTAAAGCACTTGCCCCTTTGGTTGATCGCTATTTGAGTGGCTGTACCTGCAGTGGACTTCACGAAGCTAAATTTGCGAAGGAGTATTTTAAAGGTACGATTCATACCTATTCACCTGCCTATAAAGAAGAAGATATCGATGAAGTGATTGCTTTAAGTGATCATCTTATTTTTAACTCGTTCAATCAATGGGAAAAATACAAAGCAAAAGCACTTGGAAAAACGAGTTGCGGACTGCGTCTCAACCCTGAAGTCTCCTCTAGCCCCGTCGATCTTTACAATCCATGCGGGCTTTACAGTCGCTTGGGCATCACAAAAGAAAATATGCAGTATGACAAATTAGAAGGCATTGAAGGGCTTCATTTTCACGCGCTGTGTGAACAAGATGCGAGCGCGCTTGAAGCGGTTTTGCAAGGGTTTGAGGAGCGATTTGGTGATTTGATTCCTCGTATGAAATGGGTTAATTTTGGAGGCGGACATCACATCACGCGTGAGGGCTATGATGTGGAAAAACTCATCTCCCTTATCAAGGATTTTAGAGCCAAATACAATAATATCAAAGTCTATTTAGAACCGGGTGAAGCCGTGGGCTGGCAAACAGGACCGCTCGTTGCCAGTGTTTTAGACATCGTTCATAATGGTATGGACATTGCTATTTTAGACATCTCCGCTGAAGCGCATATGCCTGATACGCTTGCGATGCCCTATCGTGCTGCGATTCGAGGCGCAGGTGAAGTAAGTGAAAAACCTTATGCATACCGCTTTGGAGGGCCGACGTGTTTAGCTGGCGACATTATGGGTGATTACAGTTTTGATGCACCACTGAAAGTTGGCGATAAGCTCATCTTTGAAGATATGATCCACTACACCATCGTGAAAAACACAACCTTTAATGGCGTAAAACTGCCCGATTTAGCCGTACTTCACAAAGATGGACGCTACGAAGTGACAAGCCAGTTTGGGTATGATGAGTACAAAAGACGCAATTGATCTATTGCGGCGTCACAATATAGATCTGACGTAAAGACGCGTCGGCGATCCATAGGCGATTGTCATAAAAAGCAATCGCTCCTCCGATCCCGCTCACCAAAGGAACCATCACGTTCGCATTAAGGCTGTAAACGGTATGGGACGTACCGACGAAAATTTCCGCTGTTTGAGGATTGACGGCGAGTGAGGTAATGGGTTCAAACTCAGATAAAGGCATCACGAGAGCTAAGGGTTTATTCTCTTGAAGGGCAAAAATTCCCTCTTTGGTCGCAAAGATGATACCGTCGCCTAAAGCGCTCAGTGCTAAAACGGGTTGGTTTGGCTGCGCAATCGAACGAATCATTTGACCGTCGAAACGGTAGATTGGGGCTATTTTTTGCGGATTATACGCATACAACGTGTCGTTTTGCCCTTGCGCAAGGCTATAACCAGAATCGGGAAGTTTAGGTCCTGGCAGAAAAATACCGTGGCGAATGAGTCCTAAGCGATCGTCGATGATAGCGATAGGATGGCCGCTTTTGGTAAGGCTAAACGACATGACGTGCAATGGTGCCATCAAGGCTTTTCCCGGTTTATCCAGCCTTAATATATTGGTTTGGGATAAAATCCACAATCCATTCGCATCGACGTGAAGTTGGGTGTTTTGACACCAATCAATTTTATCGACAAGTGCTTTTGGCATACTATTGAGTGTTAATTTCGGAGCCAATTCAATCGGCGATGCGTAGGAAAGCAATGAAAAAAGAATGGCAGTGATGAGATATTTCATGGCATATTCTTAATAATATCGGAAAATTTTGCCGACATGTCAAAAACATCGTTGGTATCGCTGATTAATTCCGATAGTTTTTCAAACGATTCCGAAGCGCTGATTCCTCGGATTAAAAACGGTTTGGCATCCTCTGCTAATGAGGTGATTTCGGGAGGTTGATCTATTTGCGTCGACCCGAGCCATAACGCAACTTTATTGGCGTCTTCCATATCGTTGGTCGCAAGATCGTGCACTTCTTTTATTAAGGCGATTTTTTCTCCCACAGGCGTTGACTCTAACAGTTTCATGGCAATACTGGTTACAAGTTCTTTGCCGATCTCTTTGCCCAAATAACTTAAGCGATTAAGAATAACGTAAAATTGCGTCGCATCTTGTTCCTTGGAAGTTAAAATCGTTTTAAGAAGCGTACTGGAATTGGGTGCCGTAGGTATACCTATTTGAGCAAGGTTGATTGGCGTATGACGCACGGTTGCTTTAGGAAGCGTTGCGTTAAGCGGTGTGGCTTTTGGCCATGTACAAGTTTTATTTTGACATAAGATGCTCGGTTTTGAAAAAGAGATGGGTGTCTTTCCGAGCGGATAAGGCTTCCATGTCGCCGGTAAAGCCGTATGCGAAGCACCTCCGTCAAAAGGTCTGGAAGCAGATTCTCTCATCGCTTCGTCTGAACTCGTGTCGATTTTTGTCTCTTTCAAGGTTTGTGCAGTTTTAAATGAAAGTCCAGAAGAAGGTGTTGTTGTCTCCGTGGTCGTTGTCGCAACGGGAACACTTTTGAAAGAGTGCATCAGGTTTTGATGCTGTTTTTGTGCCTCTTGCTCTTGTCGTTTTGCGGCTACTTGTGCTTGTCGTTGTTGTTCTTCTTGTTGACGTAACGTTTCAGGATTTGGCTCATTGGATGGGGCATCAAAAAGGACGCTCTCTAAAAGGGCTCCAAATACCGTGGCTCCGACGGTAGCTGCCGGACTGGGTGCGCGAGAAGGTTTTGGTGACGTACTTCGAGGTGTTTTGGAAGGAGCTGTCGAAGAAGAAGTACCGCTATTATACGGTTGGGTTTTTAGCTGCGGCATCGGAACTTCAGGAGGCGAACCGCCGGCATCGTAGAGTTGCTGTAGAGCGCTTTCCGCATCAAGTGTTTGCGAGGCAAGCCATAGACTTAAGCAGAAGATGAAGCGTTTCATCGGACAATTACTTTGCAAGAATGCTTTTTGAACCACCATAAAAGGCCCAAACTAGTAATAAAAATAGCCAAAGCTATTGGATATTCGATGCAAAAAATGATTGGCGTTAACAATAGTTGTGTCAGCAATCGTAAAGCGGAATGCTCTCGAATCACATCGGCAATTGGGGGTGAATAACGATAATAATGCTCCACGATCCACTGCCCCGGCGCGTTTGTGAGTAAATAACGATCGCGGAAGTGTCTTAAAGTGACGACGTGTGGATTGAGGAAAGAACCATATGCTGCCGTCGCGATAAAACAGTCGCTGGAACTTCCCGTCGCACTCGAGGCAAGTCGAGGACCTTGCGGTGCGGCATTTTGTTTTTGCGCGCTTCGATCGCGTTTGACCTCCCATTGATAAATCCGATCTTGTGCTTCTCGAATTTCAAGCGCATTAGTGGAAAGAAGAATGAAGCGCTTCATCTCAATGATGGCGGCATTATAATCGTCACTTTTTTGCATCGCTTCGGCTATGAGTAAGGCATGATCGTAGTAAAAATTGGCAACCCAAGGTGTCTCGTTGATAGCTTGAGTATAAAGTTCGATCGCTTCTTGATAGGCTTTTTCTTGAGCAACGACTTGTGCTTTAATCGCGAGTTTGCGAGAACTTTCCGTAGCGGTAGGTGGCGTAAAACCGGAGCGGATAATACCAGACATCCCTTGTACGGCCGTTGTACGCCCGTTTTGATCTTCCGGAGATGATTGTTGAAAAGCGTTCACAAAACTATGAAACGCACCGGGTTTGTCGCCTTTTAAAAGGGACTGTTGTGCGGAAGCAAAGAGGGTGCTGACGTTGGCTTGATATGTTTGTGATTTTTCTTTTTGTATCTTTTCTCGTAGTAAAAAAGCAGGGCCGTAGACTTCATACATCAAGATGACATTCGAAAAATTTTTTTCGTCATGCACGCTTCGATCATCGGTAAAAGGGTAGGTTGTCAGTTGTTGTCTCTTTAAAATATCGTCGAGCGTCTTGATGATCAACGCATTATTGTGCGTGCCAACAAGAGGAATGATCTCCTGTACAACGGCTTGCCAGAACGGTTTTTGAAGAGAGTTTAACTCCATGCCGAGCATTGTCGTCTCGGCCGAAATAGCGGCGAGAAAATCTTTTTTTGCCGCCTCTTGTTCTTCTAAAAGGATGTGTGCCCAACCGCGTTGCGCTAAAGCCATCGCGACTCGATAACCGTTTGCAATACCTTGTTGTGTGGTTTTCATCAAGGCGTCATAGTCTTCGAAAGCACCTTTTGTGTCGCCTTGCATTAAGCGGAGTCTAGCGCGAAGCATATATCCAGCGTCATCATACATCAGACTACTTTGAGGATGCAAAGCCGCTTCGATATCTTCTTGAGCCGCTTGATTTTTGTGTAGAATCAATCGAACTGTTCCTCGATAAAAATGTAGCATATCGACCAACATGGTACCGGAAATAAATTCTTCCGATGCTGATGTCATAAGTTGTGTATAGGTTGTTTCGGCTTGGGCATATTTGCCTTGGTAGATGAGCAAGTGTGTGGCATTGATTTGATCGTTAATATCAGCCAGCGCGAATGTGGGAATAAAGGTGATCAAGAAAGAGAACAAGCGTTTGAGAAAAGGATACATGTTATGACCCCTCTTGAAGGCAAGATAAAGTATTGTTTTGAAGCAAAATCATTCTACTCTACTAAAAATTAAAAATTTTTGAAGCCAATGATCAATTATTTTGATTTATCGCCGTTGTTACGATCTTGCATACGTTCTATCATTGACAGAATGAAGAAAAGAAGTTGGTAAAAGCTTTACATGTAAAGTCGAGTGGCATCAAAGAAGCTGATTTTATCAGCTTCTTTAGGTGTGAACATTAACGATTTAGTGCTATCTTTGTTGCCACGATTAAAACATTTTTCCCTTGCTCTAATGCTTCTTTGTTAAATTTCATGGTTGGGTTGTGAAGTCCTGGGGTTAAGTCGCAACCTAGACCAAAATAGCCCGCTTTGATAGAGGGTTTTTCTTTGATGTAGTAGTGAAAATCTTCACCGCCTGCGGTTTTGATCGGCGGGCAGAGTCCTTCTTTACCATACACTTCGACAATGGCCTCGGTTAAAATATCGATCGCTTCATCAGCGTATTCTGCCGTAGGAATGGCGAAATAATTGCTTATATCCATTCATCTTTACATGTAAAAGAGGAAGTCATGCATTTTTTCTTTTACATCCTAACAAAATCCTTATCTTTTAACCCCAAATCAAGATATTTCCCCACTTTTATCTGCTCTATAATTTCCTAAATGACAAAAAAGGAAAACAATGGTTGCAGATATAACCCTTTTTATAGGCTTTTTGATTTTGCTCATAGGAGCGGCGAAAGCATACAGTGGGTTTTTTACCAAAGTGTTGGTGGGTGAGAAAAACGTTTTAACACCTATTCTTGCACCGGTAGAAAATAGTCTTTATCGCTTGTGTGGTATGAATCCACACCTTGAGATGAACTGGAAAAAGTATGCTTTGGCACTGATGCTCTTTAATGGTGCGGGCATCGTACTGGTTCTCGTGGTGCTTTTGTCACAACATCTTTTACCGCTCAATCCCCAAGGCTTACCCGCACTTCCCTTTGAGCTAGCGTTCAATACGGCGGTGAGTTTTGTCACCAATACCAATTGGCAAAATTACAGTGGTGAGAGTACCATGAGCTATTTCTCACAGATGTTTGTGCTCAGTGTGCAAAACTTTCTCTCTGCTTCAACAGGCATTGCCGTAGCCGTAGCTTTTATGCGAGGTATCATCCATAAAGAGAGTGAGTCTATCGGCAATTTTTGGGCAGATATGGTGCGCGTAACGCTGTACGTTTTACTCCCCCTCTCTTTGGTCTATGCGCTCTTTTTGATCTCTCAAGGCGTCATTCAAAACTTTGCTCCTTATATTAGCGCCGTGACACTGGAAGGGGCGCATCAGAGCATTCCGATGGGGCCTGTGGCTTCACAAGAGGCGATTAAGATGTTAGGAACGAATGGTGGAGGTTTCTTCAATGCAAACTCCGCGCACCCTTTTGAAAACCCAACGCCACTCTCTAACTTTGTGCAGGTCTTTTCCATCCTCTTCTTGCCCGTATCCCTTCTTTTTGTGTATGGAAAAATGAGTCAAAAAAGCGGTGAGGGACGTTCTATCCTGATCGCGATGGTTGTCCTTTTTATGCTGATGTTGGGCTCGCATTACGCTTCTGAAAAATTTGGCAATCCTGAAATTTCGGGTATTGTAGGAGAGAGTGCGATGGAAGGTAAAGAGGTGCGTTTTGGCATTGCCTCAACCTCACTTTTCTCCGTAGCCACAACGGCGGCATCGTGCGGTGCGGTCAATGGTATGCACGACAGTCTTACGCCGCTTGCAGGTATGGTTGCCATGGTGCAGATGATGCTCGGTGAGATCGTCATCGGCGGAGTAGGCTCAGGATTTTACGGCATGATGGCGTATGTCATTTTAAGTGTGTTTATCGCAGGACTGATGATAGGCCGTACACCTGAGTACATGGGCAAGAAGATTGAAGCCAAGGAGATGACCTATACCGTGGTAGCTGTATTACTTCCGGGTCTGTGCATCCTTCTTTTTACGGGCTTATCACTTTTAATCCCCGATGCCACCAGCTCCATCTCCAACCCTGGACCGCATGGGCTTTCTCAAGTTCTTTATGCCTTTAGTTCGGCGAGTGCGAACAATGGCAGTGCTTTTGCAGGACTCAGTGGCAATACACTTTACTATAACTACGCACTTGCCTTGTGTATGTTTGTGGGACGTTTTGGTGTGATTATCCCCATGTTAGCGATTGCGGGAAGCTTGGCACGAAAGAAAGTCGTTCCCTTTGGTAAAGGTACACTCAATACCCAAAGTGCGCTTTTCATCACCCTTTTGGTGGCAACCATTGTGTTAACGGGAGCGCTCACGTTTTTCCCTTCATTGGCACTTGGCCCTGTGATTGAGCATTTGATGATGCTTGAACGCGTCTCTTTTTAAGGAATGAGTATGAAAAAACGAAATAATTCTAGTTACAACCAAGCGATTATTAAAGACGCACTCAAAGGGAGTATTGCAAAATTAACTCCCAAAGAGCAGCTCAAAAATCCGATCATTTTTGTGGTCTATTTGGGTACATTCATTACGGGCTTTATATGGCTTTATGAAAGCAGTCGTGGCAACATTCCACTTTTTGGATTTGAATTTTGGGTCTTTGCGTGGCTCTTTTTTACCGTCCTTTTTGCCAATTTTGCAGAAGCATTAGCCGAAGGCAGAGGCAAAGCACAAGCGAGTGCGTTACGTTCAGGCAAAAAAAGTAGCAGTGCCAATAAACTAAGGAATGATGGAACGACGACTAAAGTGAGCTCTGAGAGTCTTAGAGTGGGCGATGTGGTCGTTGTCAGTGCGGGTGAAGTGATTCCCAGCGATGGTGAGGTCATCAAAGGCATTGCAAGCATTGATGAGAGTGCTATTACGGGAGAATCAGCTCCCGTCATTCGTGAATCAGGAGGGGATCGCAACTCGGTTACGGGAGGAACGCTTGTATTAAGTGATGAGATTACGATTAAGATTACGAAAAATCCGGGCGAGACGTTTTTGGATCGCATGATTAGCCTCATTGAAGGGGCTAAAAGGCAAAAAAGTCCGAATGAAATTGCGCTCTCCATTTTGCTGATGGGCTTGACCGCTATCTTTATTGTGGTGACGTTGACCCTTAAACCGATGGCGTTACATGTAAACGCAGATATCTCTGTTGTCTCGCTGATTGCGCTTCTGGTGTGCTTGATTCCAACAACGATTGGCGGGCTTTTAAGTGCCATTGGCATTGCGGGGATGGACAGGTTGCTTAAAAAGAATGTGCTAGCAATGAGCGGTAAAGCGATAGAGGCTGCGGGTGATGTCAATGTGTTGTTACTCGATAAAACAGGTACGATCACCTTTGGTAATCGCATGGCAAGTGTTTTTCTTCCTATTGACATCAAGGAGATTGATACTTTGGCGTATGCCGCACTCTTAACATCCCTTTCCGATGACACACCTGAGGGAAAAAGTACGGTCACTTTGGCGCAAAATCATTATGGCGCTAAAGAGCCAGCTAATCTTGAAAGTGCCCAGTTTATCCCTTTTAGTGCTTACACGAGAATGAGCGGACTTGATCTTTATGGCAAGGAGTACCGCAAAGGGGCGGTGGATGCCATTGAAAAATTTGTCACCGCAAAAGGTGGAAAATTCCCTAAAGAGGCACACGATATGTGTACGCAAATCGGTAAAAAAGGTGGCACCCCTTTGGTCGTATGCGAGGGAAGCCTTGTGTTAGGGGTGATTCATCTCAAAGACATCATCAAGCCTTCCATCAAAGAGAAATTTGCTGAGTTTAGAGGCATGGGCATTAAAACCGTGATGATTACGGGGGATAACCCCATCACTGCCGCCGCTATTGCCGCAGAAGCAGGCGTGGATGACTTTGTTGCCGAAGCAACACCTGATACCAAAATAGCGCTGATTCGTAACTACCAAAAAGAGGGCTTTACCGTAGCGATGACGGGAGATGGCACCAATGACGCGCCTGCTCTTGCCCAAGCCGACGTCGGACTGGCGATGAACAGCGGAACGCAAGCAGCCAAAGAGGCCGCCAATATGGTGGATATGGACAGCTCTCCTACCAAACTCATCGAAGTGGTTGAGACGGGTAAAGAGCTTTTGATGACCAGAGGTGCGCTAACAACGTTTAGTTTAGCCAATGACATTGCGAAGTATTTTGCGATCATTCCCGCCCTCTTTGTCGTAGCGTTTCCTCAGATGGAAGTGCTCAATATCATGCACCTCTCATCGCCGCAGAGTGCCATTTTATCGGCGGTTATTTTTAACGCGCTCATTATCATCGCTTTGATTCCTCTGGCGATTTCAGGGGTTGGGTATAAAGCCTTGGGTGCAGATGTGGTGCTAGGAAAAAACTTGGTTATCTATGGACTTGGCGGTATTATCGCTCCATTTGTGGGGATAAAACTGCTTGATATGTTGCTTGCAACAGTACATCTTTTGTAAAAGGTAGACGCATGAAAACACTACTTCAATCCGTTAAATTGCTTTTAGTCATGACATTTTTACTCGGAGGTGTCTATCCTCTTGTGGTGACAAACTTAGGTGCATGGGTTTTCCCAAGCCAAAGTTCTGGGCTATTACTGGAAGATAATGGATCTGTTATAGGCTCAGAGCTTATCGGGCAAAATTTTTCCAAAGAGGGTTATTTTATCGCTAGACCCTCAAGTGCAGGAGACGATGGCTACGATGCACTCTCATCCAGTGGGAGTAATTTAGCACCAACAAACAAGCTTTTGTTGGATAGAATAAATGCTAGTAAAGAAGCTTTACATGTAAGATTTGGCGAGGGTGACATTCCCAGTGATTTGGTTATGAGTTCAGGCAGTGGACTTGACCCGCATATCTCGAAATTAGCAGCCCTTTATCAGGTCAATACCCTTGCAAAAGAGCGCCATGTGGGTAACGCACAAATGCTAGAGCTTGTCAATCAACATATCGAGCGAAAATTTTTGGGTTTTATAGGCGAGGAGAGGGTCAATGTCCTTCTTTTAAATCGTGCGTTAGATAAAAACTTTGGAGTTTTAAATCCTTAAGATGAATAAAGATGTCTTAGAAACGAGTGATCCCGTTCTTCAAGAGATCAAAAATAGACGCGAAACGGGTGAGCTAACGCTCTTCTTTGGAGCTTTAGCAGGTGTGGGCAAAACCTACACCATGCTTCGCAATGCCAAAGAGCTACTCAAAAGCGGTACACGCGTTTGCATCGGTTATGTGGAGATGCACGGTCGTGCTGAAACAGAACGTTTAACCCAAGGCATCCCTTCCATCGCACCTAAAAAGATCGTCTACCGTGGAAGTACCCTGTATGAACTTGATATTGATGCCATTTTGGAAGCCAAACCTGATGTGGTGCTCATTGATGAGTTAGCCCACAGCAATGCGCCCACCTCAAGGCATCAAAAGCGCTACCAAGATGTGTTAGAGATCTTAGACAATGGCATTGATGTTTACAGCACGATGAATGTCCAACACCTTGAGAGTCTTAACGATTTGGTGCTACAGATTACGGGTGTGAAGGTCACTGAAACCGTTCCCGATAGTATTTTAGAACGTGTCGATAAAATCCAAATCATCGACATCCCTCCTGAAAAATTGGTTGAGCGGCTTAAAGAGGGGAAAATCTACAAACTGCAAAGCGTTGAAAAAGCACTGATGAACTTTTTCAAGCTTGGCAACATCAATGCGCTTCGAGAAATTGCCCTCAAACAAGCCGCAGGACGCGTGAGCAAAGACGTTTACGAGCTGTACAAAGAGAATAAGCTGGAGCGTTGGGAAGCGGTTGAAAAGGTGATGGTCTGCATTGATGGCAGTGAATTTTCCGCCAATTTGATTCGCTATGCCAAACGGCTCTCTTCGCAGATGAATGCAGAGTGGATCGCGCTGTATGTCGATGACTTCTCAACCAATAATCGTGAAAAATTGGCTAAAAATATCCGTTTAGCCGAAGAGTTAGGCGCTGAGGTAAACACCGTCTCGGGGCAAGATGTCGGCGAAGAGATTTTAAAACATGCCAGAGCGCGGTTTGTAACGCACATCGTTGTGGCAAAACGCAAAAAGAACTTTATAGGCAAATTTTGGCGAATGGATATTGCCGATGAACTGCTCAATGCAGGCGATGAGTTTTGCATTATTTCGTACATTAACAAAACCAAAGAGCAGACCTTAGAATCTTATGTGATTGAAGAAGAAGAGAAAAAAGAGGAGATGCCTTTGTGGCACTCTCTTTTTGGTTTAGGACTGCTCGGTATCATCACGTTTGGGTGTATCATTTTTAGAAATTATTTAGAGCTCCTCAATGTTGCACTGCTCATTTTGATTCCTGTGCTGATTGTCGCCTCAAGGGGTGATATGAAAACATCCATGCTCATTACGTTTGTGGGTGTGGGGCTTTTTAATTACTTTTTTGTTCCTCCTATTTATACCTTTGTCGTAACGGATATCTCACATTTGTGGAGCTTTTTCATCTTTTTTATTGTGGCGTATCTGATTTCGTCGCAAGCCAAAAAGTTAAAACTGATTGGCGAGGTGATACGAGAACGAGAGAAGAGGGTAAGACGACTGTATAAACTCAGTCGCAGGGTAACAGCAGTGTCTGAGATAAAGCAGGTGATTAAAATAGCGATGCCTTTAATTGCCGAATCGCTCGGCAAAGAGACCTTCTTTTTCTTGCGTCGCCATGTGGATGAGATGCCAAAACTCTATGCGCATTATGATCCTCAAAGTCCACTTTCCAGTAAAAAACACGATGCCATGTTTGAAAAATTAGAGGCTATTTTTATCTCTTCGAGCGAGAAAGCCGTCCTTGATTGGTGTTTAGACAATGGCAAAATAGCTGGCTCTGGGACCGATACCTTTTTGGCCTCGGACATGCTCTATATTCCGATTCAAAGCCGCGATATTGTGTATGGGGCTCTTGGGATTAAAATCAAACAAGATGAGATGAATACGGAGTTTAAGATGTTTTTAGACTCGGTCACCAGTGTCATGGCAGTCTCTTTTGAGCGTATTTCACTCTCTGAAAAAAACAGTAAAAATGCGATTACACTGGCACGTGAAGAGCTTAAAAATGCGCTGTATGGTTCGATTTCGCATGATTTACGAACACCGCTTGCTTCCATTTTAGGTATGGTTTCGATGCTGAAAACAGATGAGACATGGTTGGATGAAAAGAAGCGCGTTATCATCTCTCAAGTTATTTTTAGCGCGAAAAAGATGGAACGCTTGATGAATAATCTGCTCGATTCAGCACGGTTTGAAAGCCACAAAGTGGTTCTTAAAAAAGATTGGTGCGATGTCGCAGACATCTTCTCTCAAGCGGCGAGGGAGTTTGAAGATATTTTAAAAGAGCGCAATTTTAACATCAAAATTGAAGAAGAATCGGGCATTTTTAAAGCGGATTGTGTTTTGATAGAGCGCGTGGTCGTCAATCTTTTGGAAAATGCGATTAAATACTCGCAACACGGAAGTGCCATTACTTTAGGGTTTCAAAAAGAGGGTGCAAAGTGTAAAATTTTTGTTTTAAATGAAGACAGTCACATCAGCGAAGAAGACCTCAAAATGGTGTTTGAAAAGTTTTTCCGAATCAAAGGCATTAGCGATGATATTAATGGCAGTGGTTTAGGGCTTTTTATCTGCAAAAAAATTGTTGAAGCGCACGAGGGAACGATTTGGGCAAGAAATGTGGAAAACAGTGTCATTTTTGAGTTTAACATTCCCATAGAGGAGGAATAATGTCCCAACCCAAATATAAAATTTTGATCATCGAGGATGATAAACAGATTCAAAAGCTTTTAGAAGTGAGCCTTGAAGAGCATGCTTTTTTACTCAAAGTATGTGGCACTCAAAAAGAGGGTATGTCACATATGATTCAGTTCAATCCTGATCTCATTTTGCTAGATTTAGGGCTTCCCGATGGTGATGGAAAGCTGTTTGTAGAAAAAATTCGTGAGTTTAGCAACATTCCCATTATTATTGTCTCGGCACGAAATGGTGAACAAGAGATCGTAGATTCACTCAATCTTGGTGCGGATGATTATGTGGTAAAACCTTTCTTTACAGGAGAACTGGTTGCGCGCATCAACTCTGCACTTAGGCATGTTGCCAAAAAGGAAAGCAACCCATTATTGAAAGTTGAAGGCTTAGAACTTGATCTTGAAAAACGTGAGTTTAGGTTAGAGGACATGCCTTTGCATCTCACTCCACTCGAATTTAGCCTTTTAAAATTTTTTATGCAAAACAGTGGGAAGGCTCTAACCCATGCACAAATTCTCAAAAATGTCTGGGGTGTTGGCTACCAAAGCGATACTAAAATCCTGCGGGTGTTTGTCAATCAGATTCGCAAAAAAATCGAAATCGACCCCAATCGACCCCAATTACTCATCACCATTTCTGGCGTTGGATATCGATTTGGATAAATTTATGTTTCGGTCACGTATTTACATGTAAAAAATTTTTCTAATGTTACTCACTGTTTACTGCTTTAGCGTTAGCATTGCTACTGGGATATCCCCAAGCCAAATAAAGGAGGAGAAGATGACTATAAGTTCAAATTCTCTTTACGGAACGTCATCGTACGCGACGTATGGCAGCAGTACCAACAGTGCTAGCTCGTTAATGTCAAAATTCGCAGAAGAGTTGCTTACTTCTTTGGATACTGATTCGAGTGGTTCTGTGGACAGTACTGAGTTTAGCAGTGCTGCTCTAAAACTTTCAAACGCTGATGAAAGCACGGTCAATAACGCTTTTAAAGCACTTGATAGTAATGGAGACGGCAAGATCAGTGTAGATGAATTAACGTCTATGCTATCCGCGCAGCAGTCTACAGCAGCGGCAGGAAGTATGCCCCCACCTCCTCCGTCATCGTCCTCTTCTACGCAAACAGATACAGGTTATACGGCAGATGAGCTTACCGCTATGGCGAGTGAAGTTTCCTCTACGGATAGCAATCTTGCCTCATTACTTTCTTCAGTGGTTGCGAATTTCTCAGCAGCTGATACGAATGGTGATGGCAAGGTAACCTCTGCTGAAGCTATGGCATATCAGCAATCAACGCAACAAGATACGACAACCAGTGGAACAACCGATGCAAGTAACGTTGCAGCGTCAGGAAGTATGCCCCCACCTCCTCCGCCACCGTCCTCTTCTACACAAGAAGATACGGGCTATACGAAAGATGAACTTACCGCTATGGCGAGTGATACTTCATCAACCGATAGCAACCTTGCTTCTCTTTTTGATACATTGGCTCAGAATTTCGATGCGGCTGATAGCAATGGCGATGGCAAAGTGACTTCTGCTGAAGCGAAGGCATATCAAGACTCCACGAAAGCTGCAAGTATTGGTACAACAACCAGTGCTTCGGCAACAGATGAGAGTAGTAACGAAAATTCTTTGATGAAAGCGCTTTTAGCGCAAATCATCTCGAATTACGCTACCCAAAATACTCTTTCAAGTAGTTCTGTTAGTTTTAGTGCCTAAGCTGAAAACCACGCTCTAAGCAAGGCGTGGTTTTGTGTTACTTTTCATTTACTTTATCTTCGTTATAATCAAGTATGATTAAAATTTTAATGATTGAAGATGATGTTGAACTCGCACAACTGCTTCAAGAATCTCTTTTCAAAGAGGAGATTGAAACCATTCTTGCGTTTACTCCCTTAGACGGATTAACGGCACTTCAACATGATATATTTGATGCACTTGTCCTGGATCTCTCTTTACCTCAAATTGATGGATTAGAGATTTGTCGCATTGTCCATGAAGCCATTCCCACACTTCCCATTATTATCTCCTCAGCAAGATCTGATATGGGCGATAAAGTGATGGGCTTTGAGCGTGGAGCGGATGACTTTTTACCCAAGCCGTATGATCCAAGAGAGCTTGCTTACAGGCTTCGTGCCATTTTACGAAGAGGCTCAACACTCAATGAATCCACGCATCATACCTTTAGCCTTGATGAAGAGCGACACATCATCAAACGGGGTCAAAATGAGCTAAAACTTACTATGGCAGAGTATGACATTGTGGCGTATATGTTAAAAAAAGAGGGCTTTGTGATTTCAAGAGAAGAAATTTTACTCAATATTGGTTCGATCAAATACGAAAGTAGTTTAAAAAGCATCGATGTCATTATGGGCAGAATTCGTCAAAAAATTGGAGATGATCCCAGAAAACCTCGTTTTATCCTCTCTGTGCGAGGGGTTGGGTATAAATTTGTCAATGCGTAAACTATCAATCGTCACCCTTATCACTGTTTTTTTCGCACTGAGCTTCGTTGTCATAAACATTGCCTTTGTTATTGAATACAAACGACAGATAAGCGATCAAGAATTTTTCACCTTTCGACGTTTCTTGGTCGCGATGAAAATGATGCATGACAATGTCCCTGATCGTAATGCAACGCTTGCAAAGCTGGGTATTCGCATGAGTGACCACGATAAAAACATCCTGCTTCAAGAGGGTAAAAAGATCTTAGAAGACCCTTTTGCCGATATGATTTTATACGAGAAAAAACTCTATCTTGTTCCAAGAAAGCTTCCTCATCCACCGCCTCCTCCTAATGAACCATTTATGAGAGAAGGGACATTTCCTTTTCCGCCGCCACCACCGAAGATGAGAAGGGAAGAACCCCCTGTCTTGGAAAATTTAGAAGAGACATCGTTTTACAGATTGATTATTTTAGGAAGCATTACCAATACTCTTTTGCTTCTCTTTTTCGGGATTGTACTTCGAAAAGTATTGCGTCTTAGTCATCTGAAAAGTGCCATTCGCACCTTTGGCAATACGAAAAAGTTTCAAGCGATTGACGTGGAAAGTCAAGATGAGCTAGGTGAAATCGCGTCAGAATTTAATCTAGCCATGGAAAAAATTCATCTCTTAAAAGAGGCACGCACCCTTTTTCTACGCAATATCTTGCATGAGCTTAAAACACCTATTATGAAGGGTAAGATTCTTTCAAGTTCCCTAGTCGATACAAAACAGCAATCTCAAATGGAGCGTATTTTTGAACGTTTGGAAACCCTTTTGGGGGAGATGGTCAAAGTCGAAAAACTGAGCTCAGATGAGTGGATTTTACAGACACAAGAGTACCGTTTGGTTGATATTCTTGATCATGCTATGGATTTACTCCTTTTAGGGGATACCAAACGGATTCATATTTCGCCACAAGAGATGGCGCCTTTGGTTAATGTCGATTTTGAACTGTTTGCCACAGCTATTAAAAATATACTGGACAATGCACTTAAACATTCAAGTGAAGAAGTTGTCGTTGATATTGATCTTGAAAGCATCAGTATCTGTAGTTTTGGTGCAAAAATACCGAACGAGCGACTCGATTTTTCACGCGCGTTTAATCGAACGGTTGAGGGCTCTAGTAGTGGGTTAGGGCTGGGGCTTTACATTGCTAACGCTATTGTTGAAAAGCATGGATTTCGCTTGAGCTATTTACATGTAGAGGGACAAAACTATTTTACGATTCATTTCTACCCTAATGCGTTACATGTAAAATAAATTCAGCCAATTGCCTATTTTTTAATCATTTAGGTTCTTCTTTTTTATACGAGTCTTCGTTATACTTACTCCAGAAAACATGTCATGAGGCTGTGAGGCCTCGCACACTAATAGGTAGCTAGGGTTCCGACAAAGCAATTTGTGTCTGGTCCGAGAGCTATCAACCTCTTGAGTAGAGGTTCACGGAGGGATAAAAGCCCGGGAGGTTTCTCAACCTCTTGGCGTGTTAATCTCATCTACTCAGGAGCCTCTTATGAACGCTTTCTTCTCACCCACCCTTAAGTTATTAGTTGCCGCAACGCTGGCTATGTCCATTGGTGCTTCTACTCTTGCAGCAGAAGTTAAAGATAAATTTCAAGTGGCTTGGACCATTTACGTTGGCTGGATGCCTTGGGATTATGCTGAGCAATCTGGCATTATTGACAAATGGGCTAAAAAATACGGTATTGAGATAAAGATGGTGCAAGTCAATGACTATGTCGAATCCATCAATCAATACACTGCAGGCAAATTTGATGGCTGTGTGATGACCAATATGGATGCATTGACTATCCCAGCAGCGGGTGGTGTGGATTCAACAGCGGTTATCATTGGCGATTTCTCCAATGGAAACGATGGTATTATCCTCAAAGATAAGAAAAAACTCTCCGATATTAAAGGTCAAAATGTCAATTTAGTGGAACTCTCTGTTTCTCACTATCTTTTAGCACGTGGACTTGAATCAGTTGGGATGAGCGAAAAAGATGTAAAAGTGGTCAACACCTCTGATGCCGATATCGTGGCTGCCTTTTCTTCGAAAGATGTCACCTCTTTAGTCACATGGAATCCACAACTCAGTGAAATCAAAGCGATGAAAGGTGCAACGTTGGCTTTTGATTCCAGTAAAATCCCTGGCGAAATTATTGATATGCTTGTGTTAAACACCAAAACAATGCAAGACAATCCAAAGCTTGCTAAAGCACTTACAGGCGCATGGTATGAAGTGATGGCACAAATGAAAAAAGGTGATGCTCAAGCGATTAGCATGATGGCAAAAGCTTCTGGAACGGATGTTGCGGGTTTTAACAGCCAACTTAAAACCACCAAAATGTTTTACGATGCGAAAGATGCTTTAGCCTTTTCAACCAGTGCGGCACTGCCTGCAACGATGCAAAAAGTGAGTGAGTTTTCCTTTGAACATGGCATTTTAGGCGATGGCGCTAAAGATGCAACGTTTGTTGGCATGTCCTTTCCAAATGGAAAAGCGTATGGCAGTGCGAGCAATATCAAGCTTCGCTTTAGCGACGAATACATGAAACTAGCGAGTGAAGGTAAACTTTAAGGGTTTTGTTAAAACTCTCGATCAAAGAGGATGAACTATGCGACTGATTAACCAAAAGCCTTCTCATTCCAAAGCTCTTGTGCTAGGGCTGATGCCTTTTTTACTGATTGTGTTGATGTATGTTTTTGCATCGAATGCAAGATTACACGAAAATGAGGACGATAAACTCTTACCTTCTTTTTCGCATATGGTTGACACAATGGAAAAATCTGCCTTAAGTCCTAGCAAGCGTTCAGGAGAGGTTATTTTTATCAATGATACGCTCTCTTCGCTCAAACGTTTAGGCATTGGTGTGGTTATCAGTGCTCTTTTGGGGCTTATCATTAGTATTCCTCTAGGGCTCATTCCGTTAGTCAGAGCAGGTCTTTCACCGTTTATCGCCGCTTTTTCAATGGTACCACCGATTGCCATTTTACCCATTCTCTTTATTATATTTGGGATGGGGGAAGTGGCAAAAGTGGCACTTATTGTTATCGGTGTGACACCGCTTATTGTGCGTGATTTGCAACACCGAGTGGAGGAGTTTTCCAAAGAGCAGCTGATTAAAGCACAAACTCTAGGTGCTTCGACATGGACGCTTGTGATCCGTATCATTCTTCCGCAAATGTTACCGCGTCTTTTAGATTCGGTGCGTTTGACCTTGGGAACCGCGTGGATATTTTTGATCTCCTCAGAAGCTATTGCTGCAACGGAGGGGCTTGGGTATCGCATCTTTTTGGTGCGTCGTTATTTGGCGATGGATATGATTTTACCCTATGTTATTTGGATTACGTTGTTGGCTTTTTTAGCAGATTTTCTACTGAAAAAGTTTACATGTAAACTTTTCCCATGGTACGAAAATAAGGATAAAGCATGAGTTTAATCACCATTAAGAACTTGTGGAAACGCTATGGTGAAACGGTTGTGTTGGAAAACCTCTCCTTTAGTATTGAAGCAGGAGAATTTTGTACGCTGGTTGGCCCATCAGGATGTGGCAAGAGTACGTTTTTAAAAATGCTTTTAGGGGAAGAGCGCCCGACAAAAGGTCTGTTTTTATTTGAAGGCAAACCGTTCCCTGCCGAGCCAAGCGCTGAGCGAGGTATTGTGTTTCAGCGCTATTCACTCTTTTCGCATTTAAGTGTCTTGGAAAATGTGATGCTGGGCATTGAACTAGGGGCATCGCCTCTTTTGGGCAAACTCTTTGGTAAAGCGAAGAAAAGAGCACGTGAAGAAGCGATAGCGATGCTTGAAGCAGTAGGGTTAGGGGATGTGTTGCATCACTATCCAAGTCAACTCTCTGGTGGTATGCAGCAGCGTCTCTCCATCGCGCAATCGTTGGTGAAAAAGCCAAAACTGTTGCTTCTTGATGAGCCTTTTGGTGCACTAGATCCTGGTATCAGGGCTGACATGCACGCACTTATTTTGGATTTATGGAAAAAAAATAATTTAACGGTTGTGATGGTCACGCATGATCTTCACGAAGGATTTTACCTAGGAACAAGGCTTCTGGTGTTCGATAAAGTACGCAATGACCCACAAGCACCGAATGCCTTTGGAGCCAAAATAACCTATGATATTCCCCTTCACGATAAAAAGGAGAAGGAGAGTGTGTTTAAAAAAATTAATCAAACGATAACGAGGGAAGCATTATGATAAGCAAACATCTCAATCTTAAGCAAGAGAGCATTGTGCTGGATGAAGTATTGCCCGGTGGTGGTAAATGGTCTAAAATCATTAAGCGAGGTCAAAAAGTACGCATCAGCACGGAAGACGGCAAAGGAGCTGTGAGTGCTCTTTTTTACAATGCCGATAATACCGCTGAGCGCTATAACTTCGCCGATACGGTTAAAATTCAATGGAATGCGTTTTTAGGAAAAGGCAAAGTTCTGTTTTCAGAACTCGGACATATTCTCTTTTCTATTACCGAAGATACAACCAACGGACTCATGGATACAGTGGCGGGCATGAGCAATCCACGCCTTGTTAAAGAAAATTTTGGTGAAGGGTCATTTAATGATATTCGCAACCGCTACTACAAAAGTGACCGTGAAAATTTCTTGGTAGAGCTTGGAAAATACGGTATGGGAAAACGAGACATTGTTGCATGTCTTAATCTATTTCGTAAAGTAGACGTTAAAGAGGGGAGCAAACTTTCTCTTTCACCGTTGCGCCCAGAGCCGTGTGGTTATATTGAGCTAAGAGCAGAGATGAATGTGCTTTTAGTGCTCTCTAATACACCGCATGTGATGGAAAATGGAACGTATAATCCCAGTGATGTGCAAATCACCATTTATCAAGGTGCTCCTTTGAGTGAAGATGATTTTTGTATGAATTTTAGTCCCGAAGCCAAACGTGGTTTTGAGAACAATGCCCGCTATTTTGCGTAAGGAGATGTGATGAAACGAGAAATTCAAACCGCCATTTACAACGAACATGTGCCTTCTGGCATCCCATGGTCAAAAGTCATTTATAAAGGGCAAACTTTGCGCATTGTGGATTTAGAGGGATGTCAAGCAGTCGATACACTGTTTTATAACGCGAACGATCACGAAGAGCGTTACAGTGCGTCCGATACGATACGAGAACAAGGCAGTATCTTTATTACGACAGGAACGAAACTGATCTCTAGCGATGACAATGTGTTGATGGAAGTAGTGGCAGATACGTGTGGAAACCATGATACCCTTGGTGGCCATTGCAGTGCCGAGAGCAATACTGTACGTTTTGGGCATGATAAAAAGTACATGCACAGCTGTCGCGATAACTTTTTATTTGAAGTCGGTGAATTGGAGATGAACCCTCGTGATCTTACCAATAACATTAACTTTTTTATGAACGTCCCTGTGGAAGAAAATGGTCATTTAGCGATTGTGGATGGTATCTCCAAACCGGGTGATTATGTCGAAATGACAGCGGTAATGGATACCTTAGTCTTAGTTTCCAACTGCCCACAGCTCAACAATCCGTGCAATGGATTTAATCCGACACCCATACAGATGATCGTCTGGGATAAAGAGTGATCGCATAACCGCCTAGAAGAGCGCATCTTCTTCTTTGCTAGGACGGCCTAGAAAAGAGATGAACTTGGGACGACCCAAAACCATCATACAGGATGAGAAATGTTTTCAAAAATATTGATCGCCAACCGAGGCGAAATCGCGTGTCGCGTCATACGCACGCTCAAAAAGATGGGCATTGCTTCTGTTGCCCTGTACACCAAAGCGGATGAAGATTCTTTACATGTAAGCTTGGCCGATGAGGCATATTGTATCGGTGAAGGCTTAGCCAGCGAGAGTTACCTTGATACCCAAAAAATCTTTGATGTGGTTTATAAAAGTGGCGCGGAGGCGATTCATCCGGGGTATGGATTTTTAAGTGAAAATGCCACGTTTGCCAAAGCATGTGAAGAAAAGGGCATCGTGTTTATTGGCCCGCGGGCTGAACATATGGAAGCTTTTGGACTCAAGCATACCGCACGCTCCCTTGCCGAATCTAACAATGTTCCTCTCCTTCCCGGCTCTTCATTGCTCTTGGATTTAGACGAAGCGATCATGGAAGCCAAACGTATCGGTTACCCCGTAATGCTCAAAAGTACCGCTGGGGGTGGTGGCATCGGGATGCAGTTGTGTTATGATGAACAAGCACTCTGTGATGCGTATGCTTCGGTCAAACGCCTCAGTGAAAACAACTTCTCCAATGGCGGAATGTTTTTAGAAAAATACGTTGAACATGCGCGTCATATCGAGGTGCAAGTCTTTGGTGATGGCAAAGGCTATGTCGCAACGCTTGGGGAGCGAGACTGCTCGGTGCAACGCCGCAACCAAAAAGTCATTGAAGAAACCCCAGCACCTTTTTTACATGTAAAGACACGCGAAGCGCTTTTCAGTGCGGCGCGTACTTTGTGTGAGTCAGTTAAGTATCTCTCCGCTGGGACAGTTGAATTTGTGTACGATACGCAAAGTGAGCAGTTTTATTTTTTAGAGGTCAATACCCGTTTGCAAGTCGAACACGGTGTGACCGAAGCGGTGAACGGCATCGACTTAGTGCGATGGATGATCACACAAGCGTATGGGCATAATCCAGAGTTGTATGAGTATAAACATGAGCCCAAAGGGCATTCTATCCAAGTGCGTGTGTATGCCGAAGATCCGATGAAAAATTTTCAACCCAGCTCTGGTGTGCTCACCCACGTGCATTTTGCTCCCTCTATTCGAGTGGATAGCTTTATCGAAACGGGTTTGAATGTTTCGTCATTTTACGATCCGATGATTGCAAAGCTGATTGTCAAAGAAAATACACGAGAAAACGCCTTAGCCAAAATGGCGCAGGCGATTAAAGAGACGCGCATTGATGGGATTGAAACCAATTTAGACTACCTTGGCGCGATTGTAGAGGGAGATGTTTTTCAAGCAGGCAAACAAACGACCAAATTTCTGAATAACTTTCGCTTTATTCCACAAAGCATTGATGTATTACGACCGGGGACGCATACTACCGTGCAAGATTATCCGGGGAGAATCGGGTATTGGGACATTGGCGTACCTCCGAGCGGTCCGTATGATAACCTTAGTTTTCGTTATGCAAACGCACTTGTCGGTAACCTTGAAGAGGCTGCTGGGCTTGAGATAGCTATTGCAGGGCCTACTCTTCGGTTTAACTATGAAGGTGTCATCGCACTGTGCGGTGCGGTGATTGATGCTTCCTTAGATGGCATTAAAGTGGGTATGAACCAAGCATTACATGTAAAGGCTGGGAGTGTTTTAAAACTCAAGAAAGTGCACACTAAAGGCTTTCGTACCTACCTTGCCATTCGAGGGGGTATTGATGTTCCTTTGTACTTAGGAAGCCGTTCCACCTTTTCCCTCGGTCTTTTTGGAGGGCATGCGGGAAGAGCTTTGCTTGCGGGAGATGTATTGCATGTCGATGCAATGGTCGCCAAAGAAGCGTGTTTTGAGACCATTACCCCTTATCGTTCGTTTACAAATGAGTGGCGTATTGGGGTGTTGTATGGACCACATGGCGCACCTGATTTTTTTACGGATGAAGATATCAAAGCCTTTTTCGAAGCACGTTGGGAAGTGCATTATAACTCTAACCGCACGGGGGTGAGACTCATCGGTCCTAAACCTTCATGGGCGCGCAGTGATGGTGGTGAAGCAGGATTGCATCCGTCTAATATTCATGATACGGCCTATGCCATAGGTGCAGTAGATTTTACAGGTGATATGCCCGTCATTTTAGGGCCTGATGGTCCTAGTTTAGGTGGTTTTGTCTGTCCTGTAACGATTGTGAGTGCGGAGCTTTGGAAAATCGGACAATTACGAGCAGGTGACACCGTCACGTTTGTTCCTCTGTGCCATGATGAAGCGATGCAGATGCTTCGCTTGCAAGATGAAGCGCTTTGTTCACTAAAGACGTATGACGAACGAGCGATGCTGTGTGAAAAAGAGATAGGCTCACCCGTTTTATACTATGATGAAAGCAGTGCGCTTTTGCCAAGCGTGACCTTTCGTCAATCAGGCGATAGCAATTTACTGATTGAATACGGAGAAATGCAGCTCGATATTAGCTTACGTTTTCGCATTCATGTACTGATGCAAGCGGTGGTTGATGCCAACATCCAAGGTGTCATTGAATTAACACCAGGTATTCGCTCTTTGCAGATTCACTTCAATCCACGCCTATGTGAGCGTGAAGCACTGATGCAAACGGTACAGAGTTTAGAGCTCTCTTTGCCTTCCATTGAAGATATCGAAGTGCCTGCGCGCATCGTGCATCTGCCGCTTTCATGGGACGATGAACAAACGCGCATAGCAATTGATAAGTATATGAAAATCGTCCGTCCTGATGCACCATGGTGTCCAAGCAATATAGAATTTATTCGTCGTATCAACGGATTAGAGAGTATTGATGAGGTCAAACGCATTTTGTTTGAAGCGAGCTATTTGGTCATGGGCTTGGGCGATGTGTATCTGGGTGCTCCCGTGGCAACGCCGCTTGATCCAAGGCATCGGCTGGTGACGACCAAATACAATCCCGCTCGTACATGGACACCTGAAAACGCTGTGGGAATCGGTGGGGCATATATGTGTGTGTATGGCATGGAAGGACCAGGAGGCTATCAGTTTGTAGGACGAACCGTTCAAATGTGGAATCGTCACCGTCAAACCGAAGATTTTAAAGAGGGGAAACCGTGGTTATTGCGCTTTTTTGACCAAATTCGTTTTTACGAAGTGAGTGCGGAAGAGTTACTGCGTTTGCGTGAAGATTTCCCCAGAGGGCGAGCTAAATTGCGTATCGAAGAGACAACCTTTAGCCTCAAAAAGTACCAAACGTTTTTAGATGAGAATGAGACCACTATCAAAGCCTTTAAAGCCACTCAGCAACACGCATTTGAAGAAGAGCGCAACATGTGGGAACGCACGGGACTTGCTAATTTTACCTCACAAAGTGCACACGAAGAGCATCATGATGAGAGTGCTTCAGTGGTGATTGATGACGATAAAGAAGCGGTTGAAGCTCCTATACAAGGCAATTTATGGAAGATTTTAGCCAAAGTAGGTCACACCGTGAAAGAGGGTGAACCCTTAGCCATCGTCGAGTCGATGAAGATGGAAGTGGAAATTGAATCGCCTGAAGATGGTGTGATTGTGGATATTTTGTGCGAAGAGGGTGAGAGTATTTATGCGGGCAAACAACTTTTCATCTTAGAGCCTTTGAAAGCGTAGCCATTATGAAAGGTTACTTTCCCGTCATTGTTTTACTCGGTGCTTCTGTTTTATGGGGGCTTTCATGGATTCCGCTCAAAGCCATCAATGCGATGGGTATACAGGGTATTGCTTTGAGTTTTGGAGCATATGGCATTATCGCTTTGGTGATGAGCCCACAACTTGTAAGACAAAGAGCGTTAGGGTGGAAACATCGAAACATGATGTTTTGGATTGCCTTATTCGGTGGAGGAGCTAACCTGACATTTACCTATGCACTCATTAATGGTGAAGTGATTCGTGTGATGGTGCTTTTTTACCTTTTGCCCGTATGGGGCGTTTTGGGTGGCTACTTTTTTTTAAAAGAGCGCATTGATAGGTGGCGTTGGGTTGGGGTCGTTGCGGCTGTCTTAGGTGCGTTTTTGATTTTAGGCGGCTTTAAAATTTTACAGACACCGCCATCATGGATGGATGCGTTAGCGCTTCTCTCAGGGCTTTTATTTGCGCTCAATAACCTACTTTTTCGCTTTGCGCAAAGCGTACCTGTTGCCTCTAAAATAGGGGCGATGTTTTACGGCTGTTTTATCTTAGCGGGTCTTTTACTGCTAGGGCATATTGAGCCTTTCCCAATGGATGTTGGGTTTAAGGCGTGGGGAGCGCTTGGGTTATATGCACTGATTTGGCTTTTGCTTGCCAATATCGGTTCGCAATGGGGCGTGACCCATATGGAAGCGGGGCGTTCGTCCATTATTATCATTATGGAGCTGATCACCGCGGCGATTTCAGCAACGCTTATTGCGGGCGAGACGATGGATTTTAGAGAATATATCGGTGGATTTTTAATCCTCAGTGCAGCCTTGATAGAGGCACTGCGCACGCAAGAAGATGAGACAAAGGAGAGAGAATGACACTTTTACATGTAAAGCAAAATTACGCTCAAAATACGTGTACACCGAGAGAACTGGTGCAACAGATTAAAGAGCGCATCGCACACTTTTCAGACAATTCTATCTGGTTACATGTCTTAAGCGATGCAGAACTAGAGCCTTATTTAACAAGACTTGAGCATGCCAAGATGGAAGAGTTACCGCTTTACGGTGTGCCCTTTGCCATAAAAGACAACATTGACTTAGCGGGTATTCCCACCACAGCGGCATGTCCAGACTTTAGCTATCTACCAGAGCGATCTGCTTATGTGGTAGAGCGTTTGATTGAAGCAGGAGCCATTCCTATTGGCAAAACCAATCTTGACCAATTTGCCACAGGGCTTGTGGGTACACGTTCGCCTTATGGCGTTTGCCAAAATAGCATTGACTCAGCGTATATTTCAGGGGGCTCTAGTTCAGGCAGTGCGGTCAGTGTTGCCCTTGATATGGTCGTTTTTTCTCTAGGAACCGACACAGCAGGTTCAGGCAGAGTGCCTGCGGCGTTTAATAATCTCTTAGGCTTTAAAGCCAGCAAAGGAGTCGTGAGCACTTCGGGTGTAGTCCCCGCGTGTCGTAGCTTGGACTGTGTCTCGTTGTTTTGTAAAGAAGCAAGCGATGTTTCAACGATCTTTGAGATTATGGCATCGTTTGATGAAGAAGATGTTTATGCCAGAGCATTACCACCCCAAAAGAGTACGATACCCTTCAACTTTACCTTTGGTGTGCCCAAGGCGAGCGATCTTCAATTTTTCGGAGACACAGAGGCAAAAGTGCTGTTTGAGAAGAGTATTCAGCGCTTGATTGGCTTAGGCGGCATACCTAAAGTGATTGATTTCGCTCCATTTTTAGAAGCGGCCAATTTGCTCTACAGTGGACCATGGGTTGCCGAACGCTATGTTGCGACACAAACACTGCTTCACACATCACCAAGCAGTTTTTTAGAGGTGACCCGTGCCATTATTGCTCAAGGAGAGATGAAAAAAGCGAGTGAATATTTTGAAGCAGAGTATCAACTCAAAGCGTATCGAAGAGCGGCGGAGAAGATTTTGGCCGAAGTGGACTTTTGTGTAACGCCGACCACAGGAACAATTTATACCATTGAAGCTGTTGAAAATGACCCGATAACGCTCAATAGCAATTTGGGTTATTACACCAATTTTATGAATCTTCTGGATCTTGTGGCATACGCTTTACCAGCAGGAGAACGAAGTAATCATCTGCCATTTGGCATTACCCTCTTTGCCGATCATTTTAACGATAGAGCATTATTGGAGATGGGTGAACGTTATATGAAGGAGTCTGTATGAAGCAAACTATCCAAATTGCCGTATGCGGCGCACATATGCAAGGTCTGCCACTCAATCATCAACTACTCAGCCTAGAAGCTGTGTTTATCAAAACGTGCAAAACAGTTGTGGGATACCGCCTTTTTGATGTTCCCCAAAAACTGCCACCTCGTCCAGGAATGCTCAAAGACAGCACAAGTCCTTATGCTTTAGCGCTAGAAGTGTGGGAAATGCCCTTGGAAAACTTTGGGGCGTTTATGGTGCAAATCGCGTCACCCTTATGTATTGGAACCGTTTTTTTAGAAGATGGAAGCAGTGTGTATGGTTTTTTATGTGAAGCTGATGCCCTGAAAGGCGCAGAAGAAATCAGTCAATATGGTGGATGGCGAAACTATCTTACATGTAAAGATCAATAGTGGTATTTCTCTTTTGCTCACCTGAGCAAAAGAGAACAAATTTTAGACGATCTCTTTCAGCTTTTCACGAAGAACATTAGCCGTAAATGGCTTGACAATATAATTATTAACACCCTCTTTGATCGCCGTAATGACTTCACGCTTGCCACCTTCTGTCGTGACCATAATGATGGGAGTGTATTTATACTCTTCCATTGCTCGAAGGTTGCGTACAAGCTCTAAGCCGTTCATTTTAGGCATGTTCCAGTCAGTCATGATGGCATCAAATTTTTGACTTTTGATTTTTTTAAGCGCATCCAGCCCATCTTCAGCTTCTGTTGTACTGTAACCGATACTGCCTAAGGTATTGCACAAAATTCTGCGCATTGTTGAGCTATCATCAACCACTAAAAAATGCATGTTTTTTCCTTTTAAAAATTCTTACGTATTCCTAAGCAAAAAGTGTTCTACTTTTGCTATGATATGGAAAATTTTGAGGAAAAGAGATGAACTATATTGGTTCAAAAGCAAAGCTTCTTCCTTTTATTCATGCCACCATAGAAGCTTTTGTGGGTCAGGATCTCTCTTCCAAAGTCTTTTGTGATCTTTTTGCGGGTAGTGGCATTGTCGGGCACTCCTTCGCGCAAAAAAGGTGCACGATTTTAAGCAACGATCTTGAATACTACAGTTATGTGCTCAATCATGCGCTTTTGCTAACAGGCGAGCTTGATGATGCCTCTAACATCATAACATTACTGAATGAATTACCTCTCAAAGAAGGGCTGATGTACCACTATTATTGTCACGGCAGTGGGAGTGGAAGAAACTATTTTAGTGATGAAAATGGCAAAAAAATAGATGCCTTGCGCCAAGGGATCGAAACCTATAAAAAAGATGAAAAACGCTACTTTTTTCTTTTAGCATCTCTACTTCTCAGTGCCGATAAAGTTGCCAATACGGCTTCCGTGTACAGCGCTTTTTTAAAACACTTAAAACCTTTAGCCCACGTCCCATTATCATTAGAACCATTGGATTATCAGCCAACGTACAAGTCTCATCAGATTTTTTGCGAAGATGCCAATGTGCTCATTTCCAAAATCAAAGGCGATATTCTCTATCTTGATCCACCGTATAATCGTCGCCAATATGGGGCGAATTATCATATTTTAAATACGATTGCACATTATGATCAGTTTGACCCTAAAGGAAAAACTGGTGTCAGGAGTTACGAAAGTTCGTCTTTTTGTAAACCCATAACGGCGTTGCATGCATTAGAAAAATTGATTCAAGAGGCACAATTTTCGTATATTTTTTTGAGCTACAATGATGAAGGATTAATCGTTTGTGAAGAGATTGCTTCCATGATGAAAAAGTATGGAAAATATAATAACGTAAAAATACCGCATCAACGTTTTAAGTCCTATCAAAATAGGCTCTCAAAACGCCTAAACTACGAGCATCTTCATATTTTGGAAAAAATTTAGATTTTACATTGTACAATAGCGCTTTTATTTCTAAGAAAGGAGAAAACATGTTGAAACGTTTAACACTAGTCATGGCTATGGTTGCATTTTTATCATCATCAGTATTTGCTCAAAGCTATCTTTCGTCAGAAGATGCAGCACCAACAAAAACAAAAACTGTAAAAACAAAAACTGCTAAAAAAGCAACAGCTTCTAAAAAAAGCACCCCTAAACATCACGTAGCTTCTAAGAAGAGCAAAAAAAAATCATCTAAAGTTGCGTAAGGCTTAAGCAAGTTCTGGTAGTGTTAAACTATCGGAACTTCTAGGTTTATTTTTAAGCTAATCCACTGTAAAATCCTTCTAATGCACAACGTCTAAGGTTTAGACAAACATAATCGTATTAACTTCTTTTCTAACTACTTTTATGTTTTTTCCTCTTTGTGCCACTTTACATGTAAGGATTTTCTATGCAAAGAAGAACGTTTATAAAAGGCTGCGTAGCACTCGGTGCCAGTTCGGTCATCCTCCCTCAGGTTTCGATTTTAGAAGCCAGCGAGCCAAAATCAAAAACACGTATTTTTTACGTCACAAACAGTTATAACCTCAAACACGAAAACAAAAATGGCTTGACCAAACTTTGGGTTCCACTTCCACAAGAGACAAGTTATCAAAAAGTGAGCGATTTTAAATTTAGCTCAAATGCCACCAATGCGTATGTGACCGACAAAAACAGCTACAAAGCCAGAACGCTTTACGCCGAGTGGAAAAATGGTGGTGAAAAACTTCTCGAAGTGACCTATACGATTACAACGTATGAGCGAAATTCCGACCTCTCAAAAGCAACCGCTTCAACCAAATACCCTAAAGATGTCGCGCACTACCTGAAACCAACGGCACATATCCCAACGAGTGGAAAAGTCAAAGAGTTGGCACTTAAAATCACAGCAAACAGCACAACACCGCTTGATAAAGCCAAAGCGATTTACGCATGGGTCACTGAAAATATGTACCGCGATAATGCCGTTGTCGGTTGTGGATTGGGTGATGCAGGTAAAGCGATTGAGCAAAATATTATGGGTGGAAAATGCACCGATATTAGCTCTGTCTTTGTAGCGCTTTTAAGAAGTGTCGGGGTTCCTGCGCGTGAGATCTTTGGTATTCGTTTAGGCAGTTCTCGTTACTCAAAAGCATGCGGAAGCAGTGATGAAAAAGGGTTGGCAAAAATCACGGGAGGCGAGCATTGTAGAGCTGAGTTCTACCTTGATGGCGCAGGTTGGATTCCATGCGATCCTGCCGATGTCGCTAAAGTCATCTTGACCGAGAAAATGACGCTGAACGATCCACTTGTAAAAGAGGTACGTGAGTATTTCTTCGGAAACTGGGAGATGAACTGGATGGGTTACAACACAGCGCGTGATTTTGTCTTAACACCAATCCCAGCGCAAAAACCACTCAATATGTTTGGTTATCCGTACGGCGAAGTCGAAGATGAAGTGCTAGACTACTACGCTCCAGCGGCGTTTGCGTATAGCTTTAATTCACAAGAGAAACTCTAACGTATGAAAAAAGAGATTCTGAGCGTTTTAACAGCACTGCTTTCAGCCTTTGCCGCAACGGCATGTTGTCTGCCTCCACTGCTGTTTTTACTCTTTGGAATCTCTTTTGGATTTTTAAGCTTCTTAGAAGTCCTCACCCCATTTCGTATACCGCTTTCACTTTTATCGCTTTTTGTTTTGTGGCTTTCATGGCGAAGTTACGCGCATCATACCTTTACATGTAACCCTCAAAAGAGAAAGCGTTATCTTTGGTTTTATTCCATAATTTTAGGGATAATCCTCATCCTATTGCTTTATCCCGAAGTAACAAATCTTTTCATAGAGGATGTAGAATGAAAAAATGGTTGATTTTATTGTTACCGTTGATGCTCTTCGCCAAAGAAGAAGTGGTCATAAAAGTAGCTGAAATGCACTGTCCTTTGTGTACCACCGCGGTCAAAAAAGCACTCAAAAGTGTCGAAGGTGTTGAGTCATCTAAAGTGACGTTAGAGACAAAATTAGCCGTCGTCATTGCCAAAGATGGCATCGACGATAAGACATTTTTAGAAGCGGTGAAAACGACGGGGTATGAGGGTGTTATGGTCTCACGTAAGCGTTTGAAAGAGTAGCTTAGTTTTTGTTGTGCGTGTTAATCAACGGTTAAAAGTGTATTTAAAGGGGGCTTTCCATTGTTATTATGCTCTTTTCCGTTTGTCGAATTTTTATAATGATATAGATTAAACTTGCAACCAAGATGCTTGCAGATAGTAGGGAAATAGTATTAAAATAACCATACGAGATAATGAATAAATCTTGAATAATCATTAGCGTTAAGCCACCTGTCAGTATACTCGATACAGTATTATTTTTGATATGCAGATTGTTGCTGGATAGTTGTTCAATTGTTTTTTTACTAAAAATTTTATATAACCCAAATAGAATTAATATTTTTGAAAATGCGAATGCTATGAAATAAATATCCCCTAAAAAGTTAAGCCTATATCCTTTCCCTGAACGCAATTCTTCTGGGATAAACAATAATTCAGAAAAAGAATATAGTATTGATATATCTTGTTGGGTTAGCGTATTGGTTTTTTGTAAAACAATATTCATATATAGGATATAACCATAACCAACAAAAAAGCTTATCCAAAACAGTGAAATTTCTGCGATAAAAAATAAAACTATAATTTTTGTGAATGGAGATAAGTTTTTCCATATTGTTGGTTTCATTGAATATCTTGTCCTTAGAAAAGAATTTTACAAATCAAGAAAGCATAGCAAAAAAATTATTTAAAATTACCTCGCTTATCTCCTTATCCACCTTTGCATGCTAAACTTTCATAAGCCAAAATTCTGGTCAAACTTTTTATATGTAAAGGCAAATCATGGGTGAATACTCTTTTCTTTTAGCGATCGCGACGGTGTTTATATTGGGGACGATGAGTCCGGGGCCTAGTTTTATTTTGATTGCCAAAACGGCTGTTTCAAAGTCTCGAAAAGAGGGTTTTGGTGTTGCTATTGGTTTAGGATTGGGCGCTGTTGTTTTTTCTCTTTTAGCCATCTTTGGACTCTATGCCATCTTAAAAACCGTGCCTTTTTTGTACGGCGCTTTAAAAATCGTAGGAGGCATGTACCTTGTCTATCTAGCCTATAAAATGTGGAAATATGCCGATACACCTTTAGAGACTAAGCTTTGCTTGGAGCAAAAACCAAAGAGCTTTGCCAAAGCCATCCTTTTTGGTTTTGCAACACAAATGAGCAATCCAAAAACTGCCATCATCATCGGAAGTATTTTTGCCGCTTTGCTTCCCCAAGAGATACCGCCTTTTGGAACACTGTTTGTTTGCCTCATCGCTTTTATCATTGATGTTTCATGGTACTCGTGCGTTGTAGGACTTTTATCAACGCAAAAAGCCCAAAAGATTTATTTACGCACTAAAAAGTACATCGACAGAGTTGCAGGAAGTGTACTGGGCGTGCTAGGTCTTAAGTTAGCGTTGGATAGGGCGTAGGTCGGTTACGGTACAATACTCCATAAATTTACCATACAAGGTTTGATATGAAGAAAATATTACTGGGCTTACTGGTTATTCTGGTTGCTGCGGCGGGAGTGCTGTTTTTTTTGAAAGGTAAAGATACGTATGAGGGGCATACGTCTTCGGTGTCGCTGAGTGATGGGTTACATGTTGGCTCAACGATCTCGTACACGCTTTTTGATCAATTTGGCAAATCGCATACGCTGGATGATTCGATTCATACGCTCATTTTGGTCTTTGCAAAAGATACAGGGCATACGGTTAAAGCGTATCTGGGAGCGCAAAGTGCGGATTATCTCTCTGTTCATCATGTGGCATTTGTTGCGGACATCAGTCCTATGCCCGTGGTGATTCGCAATACCTTTGCACTTCCCGATCTTAAAACGCAACCTTACAGTGTAAATCTCATTTTGGATGGAACAATCGCCGCATCTTTGAAAAATGGGGCAAAAGTCGATGGCATTACAGTGGTGACACTCAAAAATAAACAGGTTGAAAAAGTAGAATATGCGGAAAGTGTTGAAGCGCTTAAAGCGATGATTGAGCGAGAAAACTAAACGGGGTGAGATGGCGTGAAAAAATCACGCCACCTTTTTAAAAATTAGTCTTTTTTGTATGCGTTTCTTGGAGCGGCTTTTGGCGCGCGTCCTGCATCAGAGCGTGGTGCACTTGGTCTATCGGCTCTTGGAGCGCGTGGTGGTCTGCTATCTCCGCTATCACGAGTCCCTTTGTATCCGCCGCCTTCGCGTGGTGCTGAACTGCTTCCCTCTTTGGCAAAAGGGTTACGGCTCTCGCCTCTGCTATCACTTCTAGGTACACCATCACCTCTTGGGGGACGTGCATCTCTACTTCCGCCATCACGTGGGTTTGACCCTTTGTACCCGCCACCGTCACGTGAGCCTCTGTAACCGCCGCCAGAGTTTCCTCTGTAACCGCCACTTCTGCCGCCACGACCACCATCACGCTCTTCGATGTTTTTAACGACGGACTCTAAGGTCTTTTTATCTAAACCGATTTTATCAGGACCTACTGGTGTGTTTTCTTTCAAAAGGTTTGAGAGAAGTTTAAGCGCGATTTGCGACATATCCATCTCTTCTTCAAGAATCGAAAGAAGTTTGCTTGCATTTTCATTGAGTTCAGCATTTTTAATATCATCAGCAATTTTAACCAGTTTGTTCTCTTTCACATCGCGTAAACTTGGAACAATTCTGTGCTCGATTTTAGAGCCGACTTTTTTACCGATACGTTGCATGGAGTGAAATTCAATAGGCGTTACTAAAGTAATCGCCGTACCTTTTTTGCCCGCACGTCCGGTTCTTCCGATACGGTGAACGTAACTCTCTGGATCAAATGGCATATGGTAGTTGAAAACGTGGCTGATGTCAGCAACGTTGAGACCACGTGCTGCAACGTCGGTTGCGACAAGGATTTCGATTTGTGAACTACGGAATGCTTTAATAACGCTCTCACGTTGATTTTGCTCCATATCGCCATGCAAACCTTTAGCCGCGTGTCCAACTGCCATAAGTTGAGTAGAAAGTCTATCAACCTCTTTTTTGGTACGGCAGAATACGATGGATTTTTCAGGCTCAAGAGCATCTAAAAGACGAATCATCGCATCGTCTCTCTCATACTCGTTGATCACGTAGTAAAGTTGTTCAATGTCTTCGTTTGTGGTGTGATCTTTTGGCGTAATGCTGACAAATTTTGGCTCATGTAAGATTTTACTTGCAAGGCGTTTGATAGGATCTGGCATTGTTGCTGAGAAAAGAAGGGTTTGACGCTCTTTTGGAAGGTAAGTAAAGATTTCTTCAATGTCTTCTAAAAAGCCCATATCGAGCATTTCATCCGCTTCATCTAAAACGACCATCTTAGGTGCAAAACCTGGAAGTCTGCCGTTTTTAAGAAGATCAAGCATACGACCAGGTGTTGCTACGATAACGCTTGCGCCTTTTTCGATCAAGCCAATTTGGCGTGAATACGAACTACCACCGTAGATCGTAACGGTTTTAATGCCACAAAAGCGACCCAATGAATAGAGCTCATCACTGACTTGGGTTGCAAGCTCACGTGTGGGCGTAATGACTAAAAGTTGTACTTTATTGAGATGTTGGTCGAGCATACTGAGTGTTGGGAGTCCGAAAGCAGCTGTTTTTCCTGTACCGGTTTGTGCTTGTGCAACGATGTCGTTACCCGCTAGCACTAAAGGGATTGCTTCTACTTGTACGGGGCTTGGTTCTGTAAAGCCAGCCTCTACGACGGCTTTGAGAATCTCTGGGTGTAAGCCAAATGATTCAAATGTGGTTGTGTTGTTTTCCATGTGTTTTCCATGTGTTTAATTTTTCCAAAACAATACTAATGTGCAGCTAGGCACAAAACTCATGTACATAAAAATTTTAATGGGGGACGAACCCGTCAATATCGTATGCAAAAACCTACATACTCACTGAGGATTTCTCAAATCTGGTAGGTTTTAGGTGAAGTTCTTTGTTTCTTAATGAAGTCTTGAAATTACGAGCATTATAGTGGAAATTATTTAAAACAATATTAAGGTTTGTAACTGGTTTGGTTTTTCACAGCTGGATGCTTGTCAAAAGAGTGACAATAAATGCCAGTATCCTGCTATTTATTGGCTTTTTTATAAAAGTACAAGATAGGTTAAAGTACACTTGAAATTAAAATTAAATGCTATCGTTAAAGGTCAATAAACAATGGTGGATATACGAACATTGAAAGAGATTTTGATTAAAAATTTGAAATTAGAAGATATGAAACCCGAAGATATAGATGACACGATGCCACTTTTTGGAGAGAATGGTTTAGGGCTCGATTCTGTGGATTCCATTGAACTTGTTTTAACCATTGACAAAGAATTTGGTGTCAAAATTTCTGATTCTAAAGAATACGAAAAAATATTTGCAAATGTTCAAAGTTTATTAGATTTTATTAATGCCCACAAATAGTGTTTATGTTAATTGTTTTGAGTCGGTTTGCTGTGCAGGCGAAAGTAGTGAAGCACTGTTTGAGGCGATTTGTACGCATCAAAGTGGCATTAAATCCTTCAGTGAATTCATTCCTAACAAGTCCATCGCTTTAGGTAAAATCGAAAAATCTTTTTCCATTGAATCCCTTTTAGCGTTTACATGTAAAAAGGTTTTAGCCCAAAGTTCACTTGAAAATTTTGAGAATACACTCCTTGTTGTCGGCTCTTCCGTGGGCGGAATGCAAATGAGCGAGAATATTTTCTTACGAGACCATCACTACCAAAACATCGACCCAAAATTGCACGCAATTGATGCCATCGCACATATGCTTTCCAAGCACTTCACGTTTAGGGATGACATCTCCTTCTCAACCGCTTGTACGTCCAGTGCCAATGCTTTAGGGTATGGCTATGAGATGATCGCTAAAGGGGTGTATGAGAGTGTTTTGGTAGTGGGAATTGATACGCTCTCGTTGACAACCATACGGGGTTTTGACGCTCTTGGCGTGTTGAGTTCTCATACATGTCAGCCTTTTGATGTAAAGCGTGATGGTATGAATGTCGCAGAGGGCATTGCTGTTTTGCTGTTAGAAAATAAGCCTCAACCTACGAGCATTGAGCTTTTGGGCGTGGGGAACAGCTCAGACGCGCATCATATGGCACATCCTAGTCCTGATGGGGCGGGCGCGTTGTCCGCGATGCAAAAAGCGCTTCACTGTGCCCATATTGCACCATCAGAAGTAGGGTACATCAACGCGCACGGTACAGGCACGCAGGCAAACGATACCAGTGAAGCGTGTGCGATTGAAAGCCTTTTTGGCGCTCATGTGCCTGTAAGTTCGACCAAATCGATTACGGGACATACGCTAGGCGCAGCGGGCGCACTAGAAGCGATCATCTGTGTCATGGCACTTCAAAAACAGATACTTCCGCCCAATACCCATCTTGTTGAACCTGAAAACAAAACGCTACATTTCGTACATGAGGCGAAAGCACACTCCTTTCGTTATGCACTGAGCAATTCGCTCGCGTTTGGTGGCAACAACACCGCACTGCTTTTTGGACTGCCCCAATGAGAGTCAATTTAGAGATTTTAAGCAGTGCCTATCTTCTGGGTGTTAAAAGCATTGAGCTGCCTCACATCAAAGAGCTTGTGCCTCACATGATGACGCGCCGTCGTCTGACCAAAGCGGCGAAAATTTGTGTCGAACTTCTAAACCGCGTGGAGCATTTTGAAGGGGGTCGCATTTTGTGTGGAAGCGCGTTTGGCGAGCTTGAAACGACAGCAAATATCTTGAATGCGATTGACAAGGAGGAGCCTCTTAGTCCCACCGATTTTCAAAATTCGGTTTACAATACGGCTGTTTCATACCTTTCTATTTTGTACCACAACCAGAATGAAATTTTGACACTCTCGTGCGGTGACAAGACAGCGCTCAATGTTCTCAAAGCGGGTGCACTTAAAGCGTTGGATGGCGATACTTTGCTTCTTTTATGCTTTGAAACGTTGGATATTGCGGGTATCGAACAGGTCAATCATTGTATTGATTACCTTGAAAGCGGGGTGGCATTAGTTGTGCGTGTGACGGAAAGAGAGGCGACTTTAAAGCTCCAAAAAAGTGAGCTAAAAGGTGTACCAAACTCCATTAGTGAGATGTTACATGTAGCGCAAAATGCACCACAATTAGAATCCTCCATTATCGAAGTGAACCTATGAATTTACCCCATCTTCCACCCATTCGTTTTGTCAAAAAGCTGCTTATATGTCAAGAGAAACAAGCCACAGTGCTGTGTGAATTTCCATGTTTACCAACACTTCCAATGCTCACAGAAGCCGCTGCTCAAGCCTCCTCAGCTTTTTCTAAGACGGATACACCACGAAATGGTTTTTTGGTTTTAATCAAAGATGTCTCTTTACATGTAAAAGTGCAAAGCTTAACATGTATCATCATCATTGAAACGCGTACGTCGCTTGGCAATTCGAGCGAATTTTACTTTGAGGTGTTTGAAAAAGAGGGTAGCGAGATGTGTGCCAGTGGATCATTGATGCTTGTGCTTGAAGAGGTTAATGTATGAAAATTTTTCTGCTGATGTGGGGCTTTCTTTTAGGACTTTATGCGGAAGAACTAGCGGGGACGTTTATCACCGAGCCTGTTTTTAATGCCTCTGTATACATGCAAACCGTTGGTAATCCTGACAATCCAGCCGTCGTTTTAGTGCATGGATTGGGTGATGAGGCTTCTACCATTTGGGAAAGCAGTATTGAACGGTTAAAAGATGACTACTTTGTGGTGACGTTTGACCTTCCAGGATTTGGGCAATCTAGTAAATCCAATGAGCTTTATTCTCCGCTCAATTATGCCAAGTTTATTCACTACATCACTCAAACATATGTGAAAAAGCCGTTTCACTTGGTGGGGCACTCGATGGGTGGAGCAATAGCGCTGAAATATACCAGTATGTATCCTTCCGATGTGGAGAGCTTAGTGCTTGTCGATGCGGCGGGTATACTGCATCGCTCTGAGTACAATAACTTTTTAGTGCAAAATGGTGTCAATGCTTTTTTTGATGAGCAAAATGGTCTGATCCAAGGTCTTCAAACGCAAAAAGTAACCTCATTTATCGACAAAATTGCGGAGAAAATTGATCGTAAAATGTCTTTAGATATGGAAGTGGTTCTTTCCAGTGAAGATTTGCGAGCAACTATTCTTGGAGGAAGTCCTTATAGCATTGCTGCCGTTGCGTTGGTCGAGGAAAATTTTAACGGAATTCCTCAAAAAATTCATGCAAGAACGACGATTATTTGGGGTGAAACAGACACAATTGCACCTGTGGAAACGGGGTATGTGCTGCATAAACTAATGCCCAATGCCTCTTTGAAAATACTGCCACATACGGGGCATGTTCCTATGGTCAGTCAAGAAGAAATTTTTTTAAATCTTCTTAAGGCACATCTTGTAAATCAAGATGGGATTGTACGACCTACAATGCCGCTCAATGCTCCCAACTACAGTGCCACTATCAGAGATATTGATGGTAGAGTTTATACGGGAAGAATTGGAAATATGAGCATCATTAATTCTCAAAAAATTATCATTAAAGATGCGGTGGTTGAGGAGTTGGCCATTATAAATTCGGATGTAAAGATTATCAACAGTACCATTAAAAGTACAAAATCGGTGGTACTATCGGCTCAAAATGCTAAAGTTTTTATTGTTGCCAGTGATATTTCGGGCAGAATAAAATTGCAAAATACCAAACTTCATCTCTTAGGCATTACGATGGATACCTTTGGAAAACCTATTGAAGCGCTCTCGACCTCGATGGTATTTTATTCGTTGTGTCAAATCAACAACAAACTGATTCATGGAAAAGAAATTTTAGGGCTACATTAAGTGATAAGTGCCTATTTTAGGCTTTTAAATACTACAAACTCAGTAAAATTTAATCTGAATGTCAATAGAATGAATTTAAATTTTTCTAAAGGATGGTAATGAAAAAGCTTCTGATGTTAACGATCGCCTTTGTCTTAAGTGTCACTTTTTTAGGGTGTGGAACGCCACCTGTTTACAATGTCAACAATAATGCCATTGCTGTGACTGCTGATAAAAAAGCCAGCATGTCTGATGTTGAAAAAGCCATTATCCGTGCGGGCGGAGGACTTGGCTGGATCATCAAAAAAGAGAAAGAGGGTTTGCTCAAAGGTACGCTTGTTTTAAGAACGCATACCGCTGTGGTCGCGATTACGTACAATACACAAGAGTACAGCATTAACTACGAAAGTAGTATTAATTTAGATTATAACGCGGAAAACAATACGATTCACAGTAACTACAACGGATGGATTCAAAACCTTAACAAGGCCATTCAAGTACAACTTAGCTTGTTGTAAATGCAAGATGCTAGGTGTCAAGTTAGCTTGACACCTAGTAATTTTTAAACTATTTTATTTCTGCTTTCGCCTCGGCAATATATTGCTGTAACGCTTTTTGCATGATCTCTATATAATTACTTTCCGTACCCATTTGAAAAGAGTCTGCCGCTTTTACATGTAAACTATGACTTTTTGGGTCTCCCTCTTTTTTGACGTTGACGTTTGTTTCAATTTCACAGTTAAGCGTTATAGCAAATGCGCCAGGGTTCATCCAAGACCAGAATTTGAGAATTTGAATGTCAGCGATGTAAGTTTGAGGTGTAATTTGATCTTTCGTATCAATAACCTGATAGCCATTGCCGCTAAAAGCTTCTTTGAGGCTATCTTTGATGACACTATTAACCGTTTGATTTGTATTGAGGACAATATCTCCCATTGCCATGCCATAGCCATTGCGCTTTCTAGCAACAGCGCGCGCTTTGATATCATCACTTTGCGGTTCTGAAGGATCTAAGGATGGGATGTTTGGTTCAGATGGCTTCACTTCAAAAACACGTTTATCGACAACGGAATTTATATAAATCTGTTTTCCATTAGAGGGTGTAGTTTCGGCTTTAGCGGTTGGCACTTGCAGTGCAACTTCTCCACGTTTGGCAGCACAACCGCTGAAAAAGAGTGCGCTGGTAGCAAAGAGGAGTGTGAGGAACGTTCTTAAAACATGATTCATTCGACTTCCTTTAAGGTTGAGATTTTTAGACTAATGGCATACATTTTTTCCCCATCAGCGTGGTAGAGATTTTATCCACGATGTGTAATTCGATAGGCAAATTGATCTTTCCAATACGGTGCTTAAGCGTACTTTTGACTGCTTTTTGTGTGATAGGCTGAGTGGTTTCTAAGAAAATCACCACCATCTCATCTTTCAGTTCCGCATTGTTATGTTTGACATGCACGAGTGCTTTCGAGATACCTTCTTGTGCTTCTAAAATTTCTTCGATCTGTGCTGTAGCATAACGTTTTCCTGCAATTTTGACAATGTTACTGCTTCGTCCTATCAGTTGAAACTTTCCGTTTTCAAGAATCGCATAATCAAAGCTCTGAATTTCCCCATCTGTTTGTACCAAGCCCTCTTGCCATAGCATTTTTGAGATAAAGGGGGATTTTACATGTAAAAGTCCTTCGGTATTGAGCGATGTCTCTACTCCGTGGAAAGGGCTCCAAAAGGTATCGTCTTGTTTTTTAAAAGCGATGCTTCCACATTCGGTTGAGCCAAAGAGTTGAATAAGTGTGGTGTTGAATTTGTCCGTAAATTCTTTGGCGATTTCGGTGGGCAGAGGACCTGTGGAACTAATAAATATCGTCTCGCTCAAATCTTTTACTTCATCCAGTCTGAGCAGTGATTTGATGTAAAGGGGTGTGGTCACGACAAGATGGTGAGGCTTTGCATATTCAAGTAGATCGTGCGGCAAAAAATGCTCTTTAAAGAGTAAATCCACATCCAGTTTGAGTGGCAGTAAAAGGGCGGCTAAAAAACCGTAGATATGAATGAATGGCACGGTTGCAACCACTGTTTGAATCTTGAAATTCCCAAATTCTAACAGCAAGGCTTCCATATCGGTTTCAATGTTCTCTCTGCTTTTAAAGGCACCCGTTGGAAATCCCGTACTGCCTGAGGTAAAAAACATGGCGGCAAAGTCGATCTCTTTGAATGTTTCAGCGCCCAAAGACTCGATTTTTTCTTTTAAAGAGAGATTTTCTTGATCATACAAAATAGGCTTTGCGCCTGAAAGATAGGCTCTTAAAATCTCTAGGGCATTCTCTTCTTTGGTTTTGGAAGGGATAAGAAGTGTTTGATTTTTAAGCGCCCGGTCGATGAGGTGTGCGCTTTCATAGACGTTTTCACTGCCATCATCGTTTTTTAGAATGACTTTCAATGGCTTCTTCTCCCCATCAGTAAAATTAAAATAGCCCCTATCCCAATGCACGAAACAAGACCCATATAATGAAGTGCCCCGATGTCGCTAAAGACTAAAACGCCAAAGCCAGCAAAAGCGCTGATAAGAGAGGCTACAATCGTACTCTTTGTTTCGCTTTCACGATGGTTACTCTTTCCCATATAAATACCATAGTCAATTCCAAAAGAGATCACAATAAACAGCATAAAGAGATGAATAATCGTAAAATGAAGCCCCAAAAGCATTAAAATAAGAGCGGATGGAAGTAAAACATAACTCGAACTCAGTGCCAATGTTTTGCGGCAAACAACAAAAAGGATGAAGGCGTTAAAAGCAACACTCAATGCCCCACTAAGAAGCAATTGATGCATAATTTTTTGAAGTGCAACCAGAAACATTCCTTTCGCATCAATAGCGTAAACAAAATCAAGTTTTTCCAATAAACCTCGCTCGCTGTTTTTAACGAGCGCGTAAGTGAAGTAGTGATCATCTTTTTGCACAACATCAAATCCCATTGTATTAAGCGTTTCAAGCTCAAGATTTGGGTAACTTGGAGATAGAAGCTGATCGTTATAGGCGTTTTTAAAGAAGCCTTCACGAAAACCAATCTTTGTGGCTTCCTCTTCGATTTGCACTTTTTTCTCTTTTACATGTAAAACTTCAAGCTCTTGTTTTCGCGCTTCGTAAAAGGCTCTATCGAAAAAGTATGAGAGCGGTACGGTGGCATTTTTAAAACGATTTTTGATGGTATTGCTATGCGCTATAAGCGCATCAATCGAGTTGGCTTCGATCAAAATTGGGGTATAGCCCTCTTTTTTAACCGCGTCTTTAAAGAATTTTTCCTTTTTCATCAGAGCTGTATTTTGGTAGTCAAGTTTTTTGATGTCGGTATCGACCTGCAAAAAATAGACTGAAACCGCGATGGCTAGCAAAGAGAGCAAGGCGATGGCGCGGTAAGGCAGTGGAAGTGAAAATGTGAAATTGGCAAAAGGGTGTGCTTTTTTAAACCCAATAAGTGGAAAGAGAAAAACAAATTGAAGATAAGAGAAGACCAGTGAGAACATCGCAAACACACACACTTGTTGGATGAGTGGAAAATTGATCCACGAAAAGACCATAAACCCGCCAAAGGTGGTCAAAAAGCCATAAAAAGCGGAAGTATTAAAGCCTTTTTTATGCTCATAATGACCGTAAAAGTAGTAGAGAAACATGTAATCAATCGCGAGTGCGCCAATGGCATTTCCAAAGGCTAAAACAAAGACAGAGACTTCACTCCAAATCATACCAATGAGCAAAAACGAAAGCAGTGTTGAGGTGGCAAGCGTCACGATGGTGTTGATGAGAAGGTAAATATTTCGAATGATAAAAACATAGAGAATCAGAAGTAAAAGGGTAGAAAGAGCAATCAAAAAATTGACATCATTTTGAATTTTTTGGGAGTTTTCCACAAAATAAAATGTTGGGCTAAAGACACGAATCGTTTGCATGCCTTTGAGTTCTTGATGCACAAGATCATAAACTGTTTTGTAACTCTCAATGGTATTGGAGGTGTCTTTGATGCTAAAAACACTAAAGTACCCAAAGTCACCTAAGGCTAAGTGACCATCACGAATACTCATGGCAATAGGTTTCTCTTTGGGGGTAAAATACCCCAGTGGATCATTGGCGTCTATTACAGTATAGTAGGGATTATTCACCATTTTTTCATAAAGTGCTTTGAGCTTTTCGTGAATGTTTGGTTGGTCGTCTTTATTCAGATTTTTCAGATAAAAAGCGTTCTTTTTGGTGTATTCTATAAGTGTTGCATTGGGGACAATGGCACTTTCTAGCTTCAAAAGATGGGATGCTAGCAGTTTCTCTTCGATCGTTTTTATGTGAGAGAGAGACTCTTTATCAAACCCTTCCGAAGCGATCAAGATTTCCTTAGAATTTTTGAAATGGGAATAGATTTCAAGTGCTTCTTTGCCCTTACTTTCAGGTAAAAAAGAGAGTAAATTGGTGGAGACATGCACCGAGTTTTGGTAAACGAAAAAAAGTGTGCCAACGATGGCAAATAAAAGAAGATTGAGGGTTTTAGTCCATGACTTCAATGGTGATCCTATCGCCGTTTTTAATCTTTACATGTAAAGAGTGAAGCTTCTTTTCATGCCGCACAATACGCACTTCTTCAAGTACCTCCGCCGCTACGCCTTTGGGGGTTAAAACGGTCACATCTCCTTGTGTGGTTGCCTCAAAAAAGGAGTTGAGCAAAAGTGTATTTTCATCATGAACTGCTTTGATAATCATAAAAAAATAGTTCATGGAAGGCATACTTTGCGCATCAATCACCTGATAGCCTTTAGCATCTTGAATGGTGAGCTTTTCTTCAAAATAGGTCAAGACTTTAGGTTCTGGTTTGACATATTCGATGACAATATTTTGCTCGCCAAAAGTGATGTATCCCTCTAAGGTGATATTCTTATCAAGCGCATAGAGATAGCGTGTCTCTTTAAAAGCAGCGCTGTCATTGGCAAAAAGAGAAAGAAAAAAGAGACAGCATAAAACGATGACTCTCATGTATCACATCCGTTTTAGGAAGATAAAATGACGGTGCAAGAACTGCACAATGCCACCTAGAATAAAAACCAAATACCAGCCAAAAGAAGAGTAGATAATCCAGTAGTGGTCATTTTTCAGCAGTAATATGCTGACGTGTAAAAGGATATTAACACTTGCAAGGGCTATCCAAAAAATCGTTGAACGGTTGACGTAAGCTTCTTCTGCAGCGCTAAGAGCGCGTTTATGGATTTTGCGTGCGAAGTGTAAAATGATAGAATCGTTATCAAAATAACTTGCAATCAAGAAAAAGATAAATGCCAAAGAAATCAAAAGGGGTAGAAATTTGAGCACTAAAAAGTCATCTAAAAAATAGGCGCCTAGTGCTACCGCCATGTAAAAAAGAGGAAAAATTGTGGTTTTGACCTCTCGTTTTTTTTGACTCAAAAGCCAAAGTACACCAAAGCTAAAAAGTCCTATAGAGACTGTTTTAATATCAAAATAACCAAGAAGCACCACAACGATGGGTGCGTATAAAAACGAAAAAAGTATATGCATTACCGTACCATTCCCCCACTAATATTGATCACTTCACCATTCACATACGTTGCTTTATCGCCTAAAAAGAAGACGACTTCTGCTACCTCTTCAGGACGACCGAGCCGTTTACAGGGAATCAGATCGGTGATGTTCTTATCCACAGCATGAGCCATCTCAGACTCAATCACACCTGGCGCTACGGCATTGACTCTGATATTATAGCGTGCAACTTCTGCACAAAGTGCTTTGGTAAAAGCGATGATGCCACCTTTGGCAGCTGAATAGTTCACTTGCCCAGCATTTCCTACGAGACCAGAAATGGAGGAGACATTGACGATAGAGCCTGCTTTTTCTTTGATCATATTCGGTAGAATTTGCTTGGTGACATAAAAAAGGCTGTTAAGGTTAACATCCATGACATCACTCCACGCCTCATCTTCCATAAAGAAAAAAAGTTTATCTTTGGTGATGCCCGCATTGTTCACTAAAACATTTACATGTAAAGATTCTAAGGCGTGTTTCACTTCCTCTTTTTGCGTGATATCAAACGGGATAATTTCACCGTTTTTGATCTCTTCAAGAAGTGCTAATGCTTTCTCTTTGTGACGATGGTAGTGGATGTACACAAAGTACCCCTCTTTGGCAAAATAACGCACGATAGCTTCGCCAAGGCTACCTGTTGCTCCTGTGACTAAGACTTTTTTCATAAAGATACTTCCTCTTTCCAAAAAGGGTATAGATTGAACCATTGATGAGGGTACGCACGAACATGCGATGCAAAGAAATCGGCATAAATTTGCATGGCTTTGTGTATTTCTGCTTCTGCATGGTTGTTTTTGTTCATGGCGATTTCAATAAATTCGATACGATAATGTTGGGGCTTTTGATAGCTAAAGGCGATGCCCATGAGCGGTTTTTCGGTTTTGTACGCAATGCTAAAAGGGTTTTTATTGAATGCTGCTTTTTCGCCAAAGAAAGTGACAAACTCTCTGTTTTTGGCTTCCGTCGCACGATCAGCCATCATTGCTACAATTTCGTTATTGAGAAGTGCTGAAGCAATTTTCATGGTGACATACACTCCGCCTTTGGAGAGATCGATGATGTTGAGATGTGGATTTTTGGTTTCAAGATTGTCTTCAATACACTTGATGGGTGCGATGAGTGATTCTTGCATGACAATGTTAATTTTAAGATCTGAAAAACAGTTACCAGCACTTGCCCAACCGCCAAAATGCGATAAAAGCAAAATACCACCTTGATGAAGATGGTTCATCAAGGCTTCTTTGTTGGCTATTTCAAACGTATAATCTTGGGGGCTCACTTTGGAGACAAAACGGTCACACATGGTGATTGCAAAATGGCGTAAGTGTTCAAAATAGACTCTGTTGTTAAACGGTCGGTTGATATGCGCGTAGTAGTCTTTGAGCGCCTCTTTGACATTGCCCGCGACTAAAAAATAAAAAAAGGTTACAGGATACATCAGGTAATAAATAAAAGTGTAGCCAAAGAGCCTATAAAAGGTAAAAACGAGTTTGATACTCCAGCCGCTTCCTCGCTGTTTTGTGCTCATTGGTACTTTTTCTTGAGAAAAAATTTCCACGGTAAAAGTTTGACATGCACCATGACAATCGCCGCGGTATCCCAAAACTTTTTAAAGTGACTCACCCGCTCTTCGGGTGTGGGATAGTAACATTCAATGCTCACCTCTTTAATGAGGCGACCTTTCCATGCGTGTTTGACAAGCACTTCCATCTCCCAGTCAAACCGTTTGGTTTGGATGATGAGGTCGAGTATGGAAGTCGGGTAAAGTCTAAAACCCGAAAGCGAGTCGGTAATACTCTGTTCGGTGTCCCAACATGCCCAAAAGTTACTAAACCATCTGCCAAATTTAGAACCATTGGGAACATGATTGATCTCAAAATTACGTGCTCCAATGATGATCTGATCTTTACCATCGCAGGCGTTGCATATCTTTTCAATTTGAGAAGCTAAATGCTGTCCATCGCCATCTAGGCTGATAAAGTAGTCAAACCCACGTTTTTGAGCTTCGTGAGCGCCAGTCATGATGGCAGCGCCTTTACCTTGGTTGGTTAGGTGCCTGATAATCGTGAGTTTTTCATGCGGTTTTAAAATGATGTCAGCTACGTTGATCTCAGAGCCGTCATCCACAACAATCAAAGTGTATCCTTGTGTTAAAACCTCTTGTGCCACTTTCTCAATGGTAAGAGGATTATTGTACGTAGGAATCACAACAACGATATCATCTTTTTTCATAAGTGAGTTCTGCTACTTTTTGTTCATTTTGTGTGACACGAATTTTGAGTGTTTTTTCGTGCGTTTGCGTGTCGAACCAAAGCACACTAAGAGGCGTAATATTTTTTAAAAATTTTGCTTTTTGAATTTTGACAATTTCAATTCCTAAAATTTCTGCACTTAAATCAAGCAAAATAAACCCAGGAAGAATAGGATTTGTAGGGAAATGCGCTTGAAAAACGGGATGTGACGCGTCGCTAAGTCTCACACAAAAGCGTGCCCCTTCTTTACATGTAAGCGTATACAAATGGTTGAGTATCATACACTCCTTGCAGCGATTCTAAAACAAACAAGCGTATTATATAAATCTAGTTAAAATAAGAGCTTAAAAGAGAGTTTTCTGTTAAGGTTTCATTTACTTTTTTAGAAAATAAGGAACATTTGAATGAATCCATTTTTTAACGATAACGACAGTGTCTCTGCCCTAGAAGCACAGTACAACGCTCAACGCATCGCATTTGCACCGATTGTATTTCAAGTGGCACGCTCTATGCGCGATCTAGGCGTTTTAAAAGCACTCTATGAGCACAAAGAGGGTCTGAGCATCGAAGCGCTGGCAAAAGAGACCAATCTAAGCACATACGGCATCACAACACTGATCGAAACCAGTCTGAGCGCGGACATCGTCAAGCAAAAAGGCGAGCTTTATTTCATCACAAAAACGGGCTATTTTTTACTGAATGATCCGATGACGATCGCCAATATGAACTACAACCATCACGTGAATTACCAAGGGCTTTTTTCACTCGATGAAGCGATCAAAAGTGGCAAACCGACAGGACTCAAAGTCTTTGGCGAATGGGAAACCATCTACCCCGCACTTTCCATCTTGCCTGAAAACGCGAAACAGAGTTGGTTTACCTTCGATCATTTTTACTCCGACAGCGCGTTTCCTGAAGCGGTGAAAAAGCTTTTGAGTCTCAAACCGAGCAAAATTTTAGATGTGGGCGGCAATACAGGGAAGTTTTCGATGCTGATCGCAAAGAGCGATAAGGCTTTACATGTAACCATTATGGATCTGCCAGAACAGCTCGCTTTAGCGCGTGATAACATCGAAAAAGCGGGCTTACGTGAGCAGATTGACCTTTTGCCTGCCAATGTTTTAGCCCCAAAGCACAGCTTTCCCAAAGGGTTTGACATCATCTGGATGAGCCAGTTTTTAGACTGCTTTAGCGAAGAGGAGATTGTCAACATTTTAAGCAAAGCCAGAGAGGCGATGAATGAGCAGACCTTGCTTTGCATCATGGAGCCATTTTGGGACAGGCAACGCTTTGAAACATCAGCCTTTTGCATCATCAACACCTCGCCGTATTTTACCGCGATGGCGAATGGATGCAGTAAGATGTACCACTCCAAAGATTTTATCAAGCTCGTCGAAATGGCGGGATTAAAAGTCGATGGAATTATCGATCATTTAGGAGTTTGTCAGAGTATTTTGAAGATAAAAAGAGGTTGATAAAGAACAAAATATGGAGCCAAAAGAGCAATAAAAATAGCTTGTCCGCTTTATTTTCTATGAATTGTTCCATGAGAGCTCATCACCGGTAATTATTCCTTTTTGAATGAGTATCTTTCTAATTAGATTAAACCCTGTGTTTCCAATTGGAAGTACTTCAAGTTGGATAGGAATTCGATTTAACCCAATGCTGTCTTTTTGATGAAAAAAAATTGTGCCACTCCCCAATCCTTTTACAACGCCAACTTGCAGATTGGAAAGCTTGATACTTCGTTTTCCAAAGTACAACCACTCTTTTGTAATATGAGTTTTATTTATTATTATACGTTTGAAAAAGCAAGCATCTACAAATTTACATATTCCTACAACAACGACTAATCCACCAAAGATTAAAGTAACCCATTGATTTAAACACATAAATCCTAACCCTAATATGATCATTGTTAGAAATGCGAGTGCGCTAAGAACACGTTTGCCATCATCATACATGAATATGTAAACAGATTTTTCTCTTACCATTATTGCTTGATCCATATTAGCCTACTTATGACATAAAAATGGGGAACTGGTTTTTTTATTTATTCTCATTTCATCGTTTATCTTTACATGTAAAGAATTTTAGACAACAAAAATAAAAAGTTATATAAAGTAGCCTTTTTGAAGATCAGAGAGTTTAGCTGTTTTGCGTCCAATCAAACTCCATCTGTTTGGCGGTATTAATGGCTAATTCTTGCCCCATCAGGCGCTCTACAAGGTGCAAACTCATGTCGATGCCCGCCGAAATACCTGCGGAGGTGACGATCGAGCCTTCATCGACCCAACGCCTGTTTTCTTCTACATGTAACGTGGGAAATAGGGTACGAAGATCATCAATGTCTTCCCAATGGGTTGTTGAGGATTTTCCTTCAAGTAGTCCTGCTTTTGCTAACAAAAAAGCACCTGTGCAGATAGAAGCGGTGATGGTAGTGTGAGATGAGGTGCTTTTGATCCATGAAATAATATCGTTGTCTTCGAGTTCTTTGGTCACCACGCCACCAGGAATGAGTAAAAGATCGGGTGTTGGATGTGAAGTAATGGAATAATCAGGGTGCAGTTTCAGTCCAGCTCTTGCGTAAATAGATTGTTTAGTTTTACCAACCGTAAAGACTTCAAAAGCAAGGTTTTCTGGAGAAGAAGCCGTTTTGTTAAAGACACGTGATGCAGTTGTGAAGACTTCATAAGGACCCGCAAAATCAAGGACTTCAACATTGTCAAAGATAAAAATACCCACTGAATATGCCATAAATTTCTCTCCTTCTTACCATTACATGTAAATATAAAAATAGTTGGTATCGCCTTCATGTTTATAGGCAAGTTTCATGCCATGTAACCGAATGACGTGCCAGGTGATAAACAGACCAAACCCAAGACCACGGGAGCTTTTTTGTTTTTTACCTTCTAAAAAATAAGGCTCTGCATAACGCTCTAATGAGAACTCTAGAGCAGGCCCTTTGTTGGAAATGGTGATACTTTTAGCATCATTACACAAGAATACATGATGATCGGTAGAGTAATTAACGCCGTTGTCTAAAAGGTTCTTGAGTGCTACACCAAAAAGCTCAAAATCGACATGGAGCTCAGCAGGAGTGAGCTTACAGGTAATACTCTCTTGTTTATCATCTAAAATATCAAGGGCAAAGTCTACTACATCTTCAATGTGATAGTGCTTGATTTCCAGCTTAAGTTCATCGGCACTCAACTTTTCAATGCGCGAGAACTCTTCTAAGAGCGCTTCTTGACGCTTGAAAACGTTTTGCAATATCTTGGTATAGGTGGCATCTTCGATCATTTCAGCGGCAAGTTTCCCCTTCGTAATCGGTGTTTTCAGTTCGTGCATAATATTGCGCAAAAAGAGTTGCCTTGAATCGCGTAATGCTTTGATTTTGATGACAGCGCTGTCAAATTCATTGGCAAGAGCAGCGATTTCATCTTTTTTCGTACTTTTACATGTAATGTCATAATCACCATTGGCGAAGTATTTGATCTTCTCTCTGAGTGTTTTAAGGGGAAGAATACTTCGAATAATGCCAATGTAAAGGAAAATCACAAAGGCAAAGGTCAAAAACGGAAAAAGAATTTGAGGAAACACCTCTTTTTCAAAAGGCACTTCTAAGATCACAGGTTCATCGTTCCTTTTTTGTAAAATAGCATAGATATGAATGCCATAGGGAATGACATCCAATGCAAATCGCATCTTCTCTTCCATCTGTCTTATCGGAAAAGGACGAGGTGGTTTAGGCAAGGAGAGAAGCTTCTCTCGAAGTTTTTTATCTTCTACAAGAATAAAACCCATTTCATCAAGCTTACTAAAATCAAGTTGTTTGGTGAAAGGGTCAACAGATGAACGCACAGCAAGATGCGAATAATCGTGCATACGCCTTAGGTTGGTCTCTCGCTCATGCATGGTGAGTGAAAAAAAGATAGCACCAATCCCGATAAGCGCGAGTGCAAAGATAAGTGTAATACGTGTAATAATTGAATGATACCATCTCATGCTTGAAGCCTATAGCCGATGCCCCGTACGGAGTGAATGAAATGAGGTTCTTTAGAACTTTCTCCTAGTTTGGTTCTAATGCGACTAATAAGGACATCAAGACTTCTGCTTTCGTTATCTTCATTCAGACTAAGTGTGCTATTTAACAGTTCCGTTCGAGAAACAACGCAGTTATTTTTTTTGATGAGGTGTCCTAATACATCATATTCAGCAGGGGTTAGTGTAAGAGGGGCGTTGTTAAATAAAATAGTATGACTCTCTTCTTTAAGGATAAGAGCGGATGTTGAGACTTCTTCTGCTGTGGAGTGACTTTTTTTGTAGCGTCTCAGTACACTCATAATGCGTGCATAAAGCTCTTTAGGCTCATAAGGTTTGGGTAAATAATCATCCGCTCCGAGCTCTAGACCTACGATTTTATCTTCCAAATCGCTTCTAGCAGAGGAGATGATAATAGGAATATCACTTTTAGAACGGACTTCTTTGCAAATTTCTAATCCATCCATACCTGGCAGGGAAAGGTCTAAAATCAGCAGGTCATATTTGGTGAGGCTTAAGGCGCTAATGCCTAGATACGGGTCTTCATAGTTGGTCACGATGATGTTGTAGCGTTTTAAAAAATTGCATAAAATTTCTGCGAGTTCGACATCATCTTCAATCATCAAAAGGTTGGGTTGCATGGTTTTGTCCTATCGTGATTTTATAGGGGCATGTATCAAAAGTCTTTGCAATGCCAAAACAGTTGGCTGAAGAAGACCTCTGCCCAAAATCTTGTCAAATAATACACTTACTCTTTGAACGGTTTGTTAATACCAAAGCCACAGAGTAATTTTTCATTTTCGCTTTCAATGCCAAATTTATAAAGATGAAAATAACTTTTGGTTCCCTCTGCAGTTGGTAAGCTAATATCGTGTGTCACAATCCCTTCATAAAGAGAAAGGCGATCCGTTTCGGCAATTTCTTCGGCAGTATGAGAGTCAAAAATATCAGTGGCATTTCTATTTTTCCATGTTTTGAAGCCGATAAATTTTTGATACGCTTGGTTCATATAAAGATACTTCCCTTGCGCATTTTTTATAAAGGCTGGAGCGGGAATATGTTCTACAAAAGCGATAAATCGTTCGTGTTCTATAGCTTCTTGAGCGGCACTGGCTTTTTGTTGGCTTATATCACGAATAATCCCAACCATGCGGATATTGCGATCATTTTTGCCACGAATGACGCGACCTCGAACCTTCACCCAACGAAGAGGCTCACTTTGACGAATGCGATGATCAACCATGAAATATTCGCTATGACCATCAAGATGTGCTTTAAGGCGTTCATTGACCAGAGCCATATCTTTAGAATGGACTAAATTAAGCCATGAGGAGAGTGTTGAAGGGGTTTCAGTCTCATTATACCCCATGAGCTGTTTCCACTTTTGAGAGTAAAAGACATCATCGCTTTTCATATCCCAATCCCAAAAAGCTTCATCACTTCCTTCAAGGGCAAGTTCTAATCTCTCTTTTTGCGTTAAGAGGAGCTCTTTGCTTTTATGTAAAGCAGAGATGTCAACTATCAGTGCTGTAAAGCCTATAATATTATTTTGTTCATCAAAGAGGGTTGTCATATGAACGGTTGTTTGCTTCGGTATATTGTTGTCAAACGTGAGTAAAAGAGGGTGCTCACCTTTTTTTGGAAGCGTACTAATATGATCTATGGTTGCTTTAAAAAAAGTTCCAAACGCTTTTTCAAACGCTTTATTGTAATAAAGTCTATTCTCTTTTTTGTAAAGAAATGGTATAGGAATCGATTGAAAAATATCATCGAAAGAAGTAATATTTTGAGGGGTTGTTTGTTTTTTTTGGTTTTGAAGAAGTATAAACAGAGTTATGGTAGAAGCCAGTAACACACCAATGCACGCAAAAAGGACGATCTCTGTCATACGAACCTCTTTAACATAAAGTTATCCCGCCCTTACGAGCGGGATAGAAAGGCGAAGACTATTTTAAAAGCTCTTTCTCTTTAACGATAAATGGGACGCCTTTGATGCCAGCACCAAAGTATTTGTTTTTAAGTTCATCAATGTGAGCGACTTCAGCATCGCTAACTTTTTGATCAAATTTGACGTTTTCATCGTAGTATTTTTTCAAGATTTTAATTTTTTCAGCATCGGTTTTAGCTTTAGCGGTTTCAGTGTAGATAACGGCTGCTTTTTCAAGAGAGCTTCGCTCATGAACCGGTGTAAAAATCAACTTAAGGTTATTGGTTGTAAGTCTTTGTTCGATTTGAGCAAGTTCTTGTCTGCAGTAAGGGCATTCAGGATCGGTAAAAACTACCAATGTATCTTTTTTAGGGTCATTGCCTAAAGAGATGACATTTTTCTTTTCCTCTTTTTTGTAGATTGCTGAAAGCTTTTTCTGAAGCTCTGCCATCTCCATCATCTCTTTGATGCTTCCACCTTGTTTGATGCTGATAACATCAGGGAAAATCAAATCATCTTTGGTAAAGATGCTGAGTTTTTGTGAACGTGTTCCATCGGTAAGATTTAGAGTCACGAAATCCATGCCATCAATGCCATCAACGCTTTTGCGAGAGACAACTTCAATGGTAATATTGGGTACTTGAATCGTTGATTTAAAGTGTTCAACAATCTGTGCGTCTGTTGCGGCAAAAAGTGTGCTAGAAAGAAGCGCAACTAACCATAAAATGTGTTTTTTCATTCATTTTCCTTATAAGTTACAGAAACTAATCTGCATGAAATGTTAGGTATTATACAATAAAACCAATCATAGTTTGTTAATGAAAGGTCAACGAATGCCAGAGAATGCCGATAAAATGGCACTTATAGAAGAAATCGAAAAATTGATAGAATCTGATCCAAACGCTCCAATTTCTTCATTTTCAATGTTAGAGTTCTTAGAATTAGAGGATTTAGTCTCGGTACGCGAAACGCTTTTACGCTCCAAAATGAACCGTTCTTCTGAAAATGACGTATGGTTTGATGAACTCTGTAAAAAGTAGTTACACTCTTTACATGTAAAGGTCACTTATGGATAAAAAATGGGCTTATTTAAACGACATTGAAGGGTGTGAAGTCATAGGTCTTTATACAATGCATGCGCTCATTGAAATTGTTTATCTCAAAGAGGGGAAACCTAAAAGTCTCACCATTAATTTTCATGTTGCAGGTGGTTCTTTGGGTTATTTTGAGTTTTTCAAGTTCGATACCATTCCCCTTCCCCCTGCAAAAACGCCTTATTCTCCTAGTGAAATGTTCACAAATATTTTACATGTAAACCTTTATGCCACTGTTGGCGAGCATGAGCGTTTTGAGGAGTTGGAGTTTGTCTGCGAGGAGGGCAGTTATCTGTTTTTCTACAGCGAGGATGAAGAAGAGGCGCACTATGCCAAAATCGAAAAAGGCAAAAAGCCCTCTTTACCTCAGGTCAAACGCATGAATGAGACTTTACCGAAAGAGCTTTTTAGTGTGGAATTTTTCAAGGAAAATCTTGCTTTTGCCCTTCTTGCACATGGTGAGCAAAAGACGCCACACGGCTTGCCTTACTCAATGCATCTTTTAAGTGTTGCCAGTGAAGTCATTAACGCTCTTTACATGGAGCCACTGAGTTTCGATGAAAACAATGTTGCCATTGCTTGTGCACTTTTGCATGATGTTAATGAAGATACAACCACCCAAATCACCAAAGAGAGCTCTTTAGCAGGGAATAGTGAAGTGATCGCTAAAGGGGTACAAGCGCTTACCAAAGATAAAACGCTCCCTTCTAAAGATATGCAGATGCACGACAGTCTTGAGCGGCTTAAAAAACGTCAAAACTGCGTAGCACTGGTCAAACTTGCCGATCGTATTACCAATTTGGGCGTACCTCCCAAACACTGGGATGAAGCGAAAAAACGAAAGTATCTTGAAGAGGCAAAGATGATTTTGAGTGAACTTGGCTATGCCCATCACTATTTAGCCCACAAACTGCATGAAAAAATTGAAGCGTATGAATGTTACATGTAACGCTTTGGAACGAAGTATGCTTAGGTTGTCAATATCACAACAAAAGGATGGGTCATGCGTGTATGGATAAATTACATCAAATACACCCCTGAGGTCGTCGCCTTTGTCGCAACCTGTGTTGTTCTAGCGCGATAATTTATCAAGGGCAATCGTATAAAAAGGGAGTAAAACCCCTTTTTTATGCGTGTTAATATTTTTTCCCCTCACATGGAATTAACTCTTTTTCGCTCACATCTTCCACCAAGGCTTTCATGCTTTTGATCGTAAAGAGTTTAAGGTCATCACCTTTCAGTGCTTTGAGTTCAGAAGTAAACCCACTTTTGGAGAGAATCACAAACAGATCAGGTTCAAAGGATGCTTTGGCACATTGCTCTTTAAGTTTGGTAAGTTCGGTTTTTTTCACTTTAGTATTTTTGTATTTGGTACTTCCTGCGATGAGTTTTCCTGAGGCTGTTTTAGCCAGAATATCAATTTCAGCGTTTTTATCCCAATAACTTCCCACCTCTACGATAGGATCTTCGATCATTATTTTACGCAAAAGCTCAAATGAGAGTTTTTTAAAGATGAGTTCATAAAATTCTTGTTCACGAGAGGCAAATGATTTTTCAACTTCACTGTAATCGCCTTCTTTGATCGTCTTATAAAACGGGGAGACAAAGGCAAACCAAAAGCGCATAAAAGGGGTCATGAAACTTAGTTTATCAGAGTTATCATCATCGACATTGACAGGACGCTCCAGTGAATACTCGAAACGAATCAGCGCGCTGTCCAAAAGTGTATCAAGCGCTGATTCGCCTTCTTCTCGGCTAATGTGGGCTCGCTTAAAGGTTGAATGCACACGACGATCGCCCGTTGCCATAGCACTTAAAAGTGTATGGCTTAGCTTGTTGCTAAAGGTTATTTTGGCAATGTCGCTATGAATGTAAGGATAATTTTTGAAAATCTTAGTCTCAATAAGCTCTAAAAGAGGCTTGTGCATGTCCACTTTCCAGCTTGTTCCTCCAAATACAGAAAAATACTCAATGGCTTTTTCCATATCATCGACATGATTTTGGAGACAAAAAGAGCGAAATTGGTGTAAAAGAGTTGGATGTTTTGGCATGAAAAGAGACCTTTGTATTGTTTTTTAGCAATTATACACGAATAAAGGGATTTTCAAAGGAGCAGAAAAAGGAGCGCCGCAAAGATATCTTTGCGACACTCAAGAGCGTTTGGTTATTTAGCGTGGCTTCCGTCACAAAATGGTGCATTAGCACTTTTTTTACAGGCGCAAAGATAATACTCTTTTGCCTCGGTGACCGTGAATGCTTTAGGTGTAAAACCTGAGCCTTTATGGCTACCATCGCATAAAACAGTCGTAGCACTTTTACCACAGGTGCAGAAGTGGTACTCTTTATTGGCTTCTAGTGACATTTTAACAGGTGACATTTTTCTTCCTTCAATCATTTAGTGCATTGGCACATCAAAGACTAAAACCCAAGCGGGTTTCAACGCTTTTATCTCATAAGCTTTACTTTCGGTAATTTGTACTTCATCTCTTTTTTCAAGTACAACACCATCGATTTCAATGCTTCCTTCGACAACGAATACGAGTTTACCACGATTTGGAGTAGAAGATGCTAAGGAAATTGTTTTACCTTCCTCTAACTCAGTGGTGACGATAAACGCCTCTTGTTTGATCGCAATGGAGTTCTCTCTTCCATCAGGAGAAACCAGCGTAACCCATTGATTATTTTTGGTGACATCTCTAAAATCACGTTGGTTGTAAAGGGGTTTCCCGCCTTTTTGATTCGGGTGTATCCAAATTTGAAACAGAGCCGTCGTTTCATCTTTTGAGGCAAATTCGGAGTGGTACACCCCTTCTCCTGCGCTCATATACTGGATTTCACCCGCATGAACTTCACCATGATTGCCAAAAGAGTCTTTGTGAATCAAAACCCCTTGGGTCACGATAGAGATAATCTCCATGTCGCGGTGTGGGTGCATCCCAAATCCCTCACCTTTTTCGATAATATCATCGTTAATGACGCGAAGTGCGCCAAAGCCCATACGTTCTTTGTTGTAATATTCCGCAAAGGAGAAGCTAAAATGGCTGTGAAGCCAACCATGTTCCGCAACACCTCTTTGGTTTGCTTTATGAATTGAAAATGCCATTGTTTTCTCCTTTACATGTAAAACATTATTTTTGCAAAATTCCCTCTAAGGCTACGTCGATTTTAACCTCTTCACCCACGATCACGCCGCCAGTCTCAAGCGCTTTGTTCCATGAGATACCAAAGTCTGAACGATTGATTTTACCTGTAAGACCCAGTCCTACACGTTTGTTACCGTATAAATCCGTTGCAGCACCACCGTTTTCAAAAGCTAACACAACAGGTTTTGTCACACCTTTCATTGTCAATTTTCCATACGCTTTATCGCCTTTCACTTCATCAAGGACAAAGGTAATGGTTGGATACTTTGCAACATCAAAAAGATCAGCAGAACGTAAATGGTCATCTCTGTCTTTAATACCTGTATCGATAGTAGCGGCTTGAATCGTTCCGTTTAAAGATTTAAGCGTTTTGGTTGCTTCATCGTATACAAAACTTCCGTTGAATGTTGAAAAATTTCCTTTTACGGTTGAAATCATGGCGTGTTTAACACTAAAATCTGCACTCGAATGCATAGGATCAACGTTATAGTTTCCGGCAAATAGGGCAGTTCCTGCCAACAAAGAAGATGCGAGTAATGTTTTAATTTTCATAATAGTTCCTTTTTTACTAATTAGTAATATATGAGCAAAAAAATGCGAGCTTACACGAAGCCTATTGCGCTTTTTGCAATTTACGTAACAGATCGTACAATGCGATCAACTCTTCATCGCTCAACACGTCAAAATAGCTTTGAAGATTGCTTGCATGCTGGGGAAACATTCCTCCGATGAGTTCTTTTCCTTTTTCCGTAATGCTCACAATGCGTACACGGCTATCTTCAGGTGAGGGCAGTGTTTCAATCAATCCATCTCTGAGGAGATTTTTAACCACCACAGTGACATTGCCAGGTGTGCTCTCTATCAATTTGGTGATCGCGCCTATGTTCAAATCGCCACGATGGTAAAGGACTTCTAAGACTTCAAATTGATTCATGCTAAGACCTGATGCGTTGATATACTTCAACTCTTTGGCACGGATTTTCTGAAATGCACGGAGGATTTGAATCCATGTTTGCATACTTCTATCGGTGCGTTCACCATAGCTTTTCACATTTGATCTCAGTTTCATCTTTTTCCTTCCTTTGCCGAAATTATATTACTAATTAGTAATAATGTCAAGAGTAAAATGAATTTTTTCTTCAAAAAGAACAAAAATGTCATTTTGATCTGAAATGAGAACTGAATTCACAGGAATTGTTATATAATTTCGCCGCATTTTACAAAGTAAAAGGCATTAGGAGAAAGTATGGAAGAAAAAAATAACGAAAAATGCAATGAAAATATCTCAAGTAAAGTGTTCGCATTCAATGAATTTTTAGAGGGTAAAGTAGAAAAATTACTGCTCAATGTTCTTAATATTGCGCGTTATGTCTTTATTATTATGATGATTGTCTATTTGGGGCAGTGTCTTATCAGCCTTGGCTATAAGATGATTTCCTTTACCATTTCACAAGGTGCGCTTGATTTTAGCTCTATCAAGATCATTTTGACCGATGGCTTGTTTATCTTGATTGTTTTGGCGATTGTCAAAACGCTCTTTATCCAAGATGGGTTTGACTATGCCGTGACCTTTCTTGAAATTTCGTTTGTGGTGTTGGTACGAAAGCTCATCTTACTAGAGACAGACCCTTCTGAAACACTGCTTTTACTCGTGTTAGGCGTTACTTCGGCACTCTTTTTTATCTTAATTGTCTATATCAAAGGGATGAAACATAAGTGGGAGAGAGAAAAGTGCGAAAAATGTATTAAAGCAGGAGAAAAATAAAACAAAAGAAGCTTTACATGTAAAGCTTCTCAATAGTATTGCGAGGGTAAAAATCTCTTAATTTTACCCCAACACTCTTCTGTTTCCCTCTTTTTTTACATCATCAAAATTATCGAGGTAGTCAAGATAAGCGACTAGGTATTTACGGCTGATATCGAAGTGCTCTTTAAAGGCTTTGATGTCGACACCGTTTTCCTTGCGCATAATGTCTCTTAGATGCGCCATCATGGCGCTTAATGCAATGGTGGTGACAAAGAGGTTATGCTCTAAGCGTACGACCTTTTTAGCACGTGTGAGGCTTTTGAGTGCGTCATCACCCATCTTGCGGTCAAGATCGAGCTCATCGTAGATGTTGTAGGGAGCATCGGGTGTAAATTCGGCTGTGAGCAAGGTGTTATAGAGTTTATCTTCAATGAGTGTTTCGATATTGGCAATATCAATTTGTGCATTTTTGTAGATGCCACCCACAAAATCAAGCAACCCTTCATCGCAAAGATTTTGCAAAACGCTTTCTACCAAAGCGACACTTGCCCATTTAAGTTTCAAAGAGAGCGAGTTTGCGGAGAGGAGGGCATACGCATTTTTAGCGTAAATGGCTTGAACGATGCGTCCCAACTCTTCTTTCATCGTTATAGGGTAGAGAACTAAGCCCTTTTCATCGACAAAAACATCACTCATCTCATGAGCAATCTCTTTGGCTTCTTCATGGTTTAGCCCAAAGCGTTGGTTAGAGGAGATGAGTCCAAAACCGTGCTTGTGCATTTCGACTAAAATGGTAAATGTCGTTTTAAAATCTTTGGTATCGAGCGCTTTAAGAAGCTCTAGTTTGACCTTTTTTTTCATAGGGTCATTGATGGGATTGAGCACACGCCCACCACCAATGGTACGTCCACTGGAACAGATGATAAACGGCTCATCATGGACTAAAAAGAGTTTATGGTTAAATTGCAGTTTAGCATAACCTTTGTCCGCTTTATCGTCATGTTCGTAAAACAAAATACGCGCTTCCACTTGTTTCGTACCCACGTACAAAATGACTTTGGCATTGTGTTTTAGCGTATGTCCACCGATACTCTCAACCCAGACATCAGCACAGTCAAATCCCCGAATAAATCCTTTTTTGCAGAGCAGTGCTCCTTTTTCAAAAGAGGTTTTTTGGGCGTTTTGAAGGTTGATCGCGGTTCTTTGAGAAGAGTAAGCACTCTCAACATCGTGGTCATGGACTTGAAGGTTACGGATGACAAACTCTTTCTCTAGTTCGGGTGCGAAGAGCTTTTCACCAACTTTAATGGTTCCATCAAGTACCGTTCCTGTCACAACCGTTCCAGCCCCCGCAATGGAGAAAGAGCGATCGACGTAGTAACGAAAGAGTCCATTACTTTTTTTAGGCGTTACGGGCAGTGCGAAAAGTGCGTCTTTGAGCTTTTGAATAGAGGAGGGCTCATAAATACTCACAGGGATAATTTCTACCAAATGAAGGTTTTTGAGGGATTTCAGATGCTCAGTAATTTCGTATTTTCGTTGTTCGAGAACCTCAGAAGTGGCAAGATCTTTCTTAGTGAGCGCAATGATAATATTTTTTACATGTAAAAGGTTTAAAATCTCTAAATGCTCTTTGGTTTGGGGCATAATCCCTTCATTGGCATCCACCACCACAAGGCTTGCGTCAAACCCAAAGGCGCCAGCAATCATATTTTTTAACAGTTTTTCATGCCCTGGAACATCGATAAAAGCAACATTTTTGTCCTCATTCTGCATAGAAGAAAAGCTGAGGTTGATGGTGATGCCTCTGCGTTTTTCCTCTTCTAAACTGTCTCCTTCGAAGCCTGTTAAAGCTGTAATAAGAGCAGTTTTTCCATGATCGACGTGTCCTGCGGTTCCAACGATGCTATATTCCATTAGTGCGTACCTATAATGAGTTTGATAGTTTCAATGAGTTTTTCTTCCACACTTGGAAGAATGGTGCGAAAGTCGAGTAAAAATTGGTCATTTTCAATGCGCCCGATAACATGCTTCTCACGAAATTGTCTCTCCAAAGCAGTCGCTTTGCCTTTTACATGTAAAGCGATTGTGGGGAAGCGTCGGTTAGGCAGTGTACCTCCGCCCATATAGGTTTCACTCTCTACAACTTCGCACGCATTTTCACCGATAATCTCTTTTACATGTAAAGCTCGCTGCTCCAAATCTTCAGTCGTTCGAAAGAGTAACCAAAGCGTTGGAATCTGCTCGTACTCTTCTCTCAAATAGGCTTTAATACTCTCTTCGAGCAAGCTCAGCGTGATTTTATCGACGCGAAGCATACGAAGCAGTTGGTTCTTTTTCAATTTTGCGATCAAATCAGCGCGCCCAGCAATAATGCCCGCTTGCACACTGCCAAAGAGTTTATCACCGCTAAAGCTAATCAGTGAAGGATTACATGTAAGAATTTCGCTAAGGGAATGCTCGCGGTGACCCAAGTTATACGGTAATTTGGGAACATAGCCACTTCCAAGGTCATAATAGTCCAAAAGGTTATGATTGGATGCCAGTTGTTTGAGTGATTCGTACTCCACTGCTTCACTAAAGCCTTCAATGGAAAAGTTGGATTGATGCACTTTCATCAGCATGGCTGTATTTTCGTTAATGGCGTTGGCGTAGTCAGTGACTTTGGTTTTATTGGTGGCACCCACTTCATTTAAAATGGCGCCACTTTGTTTCATGACTTCAGGAATGCGAAAACTGCCACCGATTTCGACCAATTCGCCCCTTGAGACGACCACTTCTCTATTTTTAGCAAAGGTATTTAAGATGAGAAAGACGGCGGAAGCGTTGTTATTGACAACCAGTACATCTTCAACATTTAAAAGCTCTTTCAGATGACGGCTCACATGTTCATAACGCTCTCCGCGACTTCCCAATTCCACGTTATATTCTAAATTGGAGTAGTTGCAAATAACGTCGCTCGCACGGTCCAGCAAGGTTTTAGAGATGAGGCTTCTGCCCATGTTGGTGTGTAAAATGACACCCGTGGCATTGATGAGAGGTTTGAGTGAAGGCTCAAAAAGGGCATCGTACGCTTTCTTGATCTCCTGCATTAAGGCTTCTTCATCAAAACTTTCGATCTCTTTGTGAATCAGTTGTTGACGTATTTCTTCGATTTTTGCTCGTGCAATTTTCATCACCAAGGTTGCATTACAGCCTTCAAATAAGGAGTGTGTAAGGCACTTGTCAACCTTAGGAAGGGTTCTTAAAGCATTCATGCGTTCTCCGGAAGCGGTAATTTAGTTTCATCAAAAAGATATTTTTTGTTTTGAATCTTCGTTAGAATTCCTTGGTCACTCAGTTGTTTAAAGAGTTTAATAACCGTAGGTTTACTCACATCAACTTGCTCCATGATCTCGCTATAGGAGTAGTTAAGGATGTTCTCATAGTCCAAGTTTTTAATGATAAATCGAATGATTTCCACTTGCTTGCTATCGGTGACAGCAGAGATGGTTTTAATGATATTGTAAGAACGCTCAATCTCTTTGGCTTGAATTTTGGGTAAAAGTACATCGTGCAAGGAATTTAAAAGTTCTTTGATATTGACGGGTTTGATGATGTAATTATCGACATGGAGTTTAATCGCATCAAGCAGATATTCTGTGTCGGTGAATGCGGTTGTTACAATGCAGGGAAGTTCAATTTCAAGGTCATATTTGAGTGTGCGCAAAAAATCAAGACCATTGCTGTATTTGAGGTGAATGTCGGCGACGATGACATCTATTTTTTCACTTTGTATAATTTTTAAAGCTTCGTCAATGGTTTGAACAGGGTATATTTTTTTCACAAAATCTTCAAGAACGGCTGTCGTGTGTTTGAGTAGATCAGCCTCGTCTTCAATGTAAAGAATCGTGAAGCTACCAAGTAATTCAAAATTGCGCTTGTTCATCGTCATCACCCTCATTTGTATTGATGTAATTTTTTGGTATTTCTATCGTAAACATCGTACACGCCCAAAAAAGTTTTGTTCCTAATTTATGGCGAATATTTTTACAGGTTATTTTACCATGCATATGTTTTTCGACCATCTGTTTGGACATATAAAGCCCAATGCCAGTGCCTACACTTTTGTGTTTGGTCGTAAAATAGGGGTCAAAAACTTTGGGTATTATATCACTTTTTATTCCTCCACCATTATCAATAACATTGATATAAATACGCTCAGAATTTTGCTTGGCAATGATATGTATGATCTTGGCAGATTGATCCGTTTTGGTTGCTAAAACATCTTTAGAATTGCCAATAAGGTTGAGCAAAACATGAATCAGCTCATTTTTAAAACCAAAGACTTCTAAATCATCTTTGATGAACAATTCAAGGGCAATTTCCTCACGCTCCAGTTGATATTTGGAGAGGTCAATCGCTTTTTGAATGACAGCATTGATACTAAACTCTTTTTTACTTTTGTTTGGGTTAAAGAAAGTGCGAAAATCTTCTAGGGTATCTGACATCGTAGAAGAGAGCAGTTGAGCGTCTTTAACGCGTGAAGCGATGAAGGTTTCATCGAGTTTTTTGGCAAAAAATTTGCTTTCAAAACTTTGGATAATCATCATCAAAGAACCCAGCGGTTGTCTCCATTGATGGGCAATGTTTTGCAGCATCTCCCCCAGACTTGCCAGTCTGGCCTGTTGGAACATAATGTTGTCTTTTTTACGGCTATTTTCGACTTCACGTCTGATGCGAAGTTCGAGTGAATCGTTGAGATCACGGAGCTCTTTGGTTTTAATCAAGACGTTCTCTTCAAGGTAGTTGTGTAGGTTTTTAAAATGGTTGATGATGATGAGAAGTACCATGGTGATAAAAAAGAAGATCATACCAATGAGAAGAATGAGCATCACTGTGCTGGTTTGAAAGAGGCTGTCATTGACCTGTTTTTCGGTGATGGACTGTTTTAGATGGGTAGTAATCAGGCTGGAGAGATAGATATTCAAAGAGTTGGTCTCTAAAAGAATATCGTCGATCAAAAAGCCAACTTGCTCATTTTTAGAGTATTTTAACAGTTCAAGCACAATATTGATTTTACTATCGATATTTTGCATTTTGACACTCACCTTTTCCACAATACCTTGCTGGAAAATCGTTTTTTCTGGAATGTCTGGCGTGACTAAAAAGAGGCTGAGCCATTTACTCGCATAATAAGGAAGTCCACCAATATGGCGATTGGTAGCGAATTGGTAGCTATTCCATTGTTTGTGGATGATCTGTTGACTCAGGTAAATGACTTCAATAGCATCATCATTGCTAATCTGCTTTTCACGTATGTCATGGAGTGTTTCAGCGATATTGACTCTGTAATTATCTTTAATCTCTTCCAAATCAAATTGAGGTTGGGTGTGTTTTTGAAACAGCGTTTCATAGTCGTATTTGAGTGCAAAAATAGAGACGAACATCAAAAAACCAATCGTCATCGTGCCACTTAAGATGATAAAGATGAGAATTTTCGTTTTATTGGAAAACTTGATCGTTTCTAATTTTTGGTTAATAAATTGAAAAAATGTCATCTTAATACTCATACTTTTGAATAATCTCAAACTTGCCATTGACGTAGTTTGAGAGATACACTTGGTTTAAAAGTTGCGCATTGTGGTAAAAAAGAGGAATGTTATCCAGTGTGCGAGGTGAAACATGTTTGAGTTTATCTAAAAATTTGCTACGGGTAATGGTTCCATTAATAGAATTGAGTGCGGCAACAGTTGTTTTTGCTGCGAGGTACGCTTCGTATGAGACCAAAGAAGGTTTTTCCTCAGGATAGTAAAACGCGAGGTTTTTCAAATACTCTACGGCTTCTTTAGAGTAGAAATCATCGTAAGAGGGAACAGTTTGCGAAAAGAGAATATTGTCACCTTTTCCTTGTAACTCTCCCATTAAAGCATCTGCATTGACAAAGGAAATGGGACAAAAAATAATTTTTGAAGAACCATATTCTTTGACTTTCTCAATAAAACGTGCCGTTGGTTTATAGGCACCTACTAAGATGATAGCCTCAGGTTTTGCCGCTTCAATTTCATGGATAGCATGACGAATGGAGAGTGTATTACGTTTATACGTGCCTTCAGCAATAAGTGTCAAGTTACGTTTAGAGAGGGCATTTGTGAGTGCGATGTACCCCTCTTCACCATAATCATCATTTTGATAGAAGATCGCAAAGCGGGTGATATTTTTTTGTCTGGTGAGGTACTCCACCAAGGCATCAAGCTCATCGGTATAAGAGCTTCTGAAGTTGACAATGTTGTCGGTATCTTTGGTGCGTAGAAATAGCGCACCGGTATAAGGAGCAATGAAAGGAATGTTGCTTTCCACAATGATGGGAAGGACTCGCTTAACCGTTGGTGTTCCTACGAAGCCAAAAAGAGCAAAAACCTCGTCCTTGGTAATGAGTTTAATGGTGTTGCTAAACGTGTTTTCTGGCTCATATTTATCGTCATATTGGATAAATTCGATCTTTTTACCTTGAATTCCACCTCTGGCATTGGTATGACTAAAATAGGTATTTGCACCCACAACGATATCTCTGCCCAAGTGGCTATTGATACCACTTAGGGGAAGCGAGGCGCCCAATAGAATCGTATTTTTTTCATAGTTCTTATATTGTGGAGCAACCATAAAATAAAATAAGATAAGAAAGAGAGCAAAAAAGCTCAATACCAGAAAGTTTTTGTTTACCAAAATAAAGTCACCTTCATTGTTTGATGATAACTATTATAGCGGAAGAATATTAACGCAACCTATAGTGAAAAAAGCCCCTATAATTAGTTATATATAAATATATATAACGATATGCAAGCCGATAAACTTTCTCTTGTTAAGAGCCGTTTAAACCAATTCATTTTACAATTAGGTAAACAATGATTTACCAATATGGGAAACAAAATGCAAAAAGAGTATATTTTTTACGATAACATCGGTTTAGATTTTCCACTGAGTGAAGAGATAGAGCTTGTCAAAACGGCTTCTAAAGGCGAGTATCTTGTCTCCAATCACCCTGAGGCAGAAGCGATTATTTACGCACCAGAGATCAATTTCTACCTCAAACAATCCAACGATAGCATTGCACAAAAAATAAATAATGTTACAAAACTTTACGCAATGCGTGCTCTTGGATTTGATTTTGCACAAGATATGGACTATTCACAAGAAGTTGGCGATAAGGTTTTAATCGTCACTGAAGAGGTTAGTCATGAAGCTTTGAAAGAAGAGTTAAGAGAGGATGACTTTACGGTCATGCTTCTTTCCCCCTCGATGATTTTAGATGTGAATGGGCACATTGGAAATTTACATGTAACGCTTAAAAAAGAGGGCGAACTCCTTGAATTAGAGTGCGATCAAATCATTTGGTGGAATGCGCCCGTGTTTGCGATGAAACAAAGCGGTGTGTATGACCCCGCACTTCTTGGTTTGGAAGGTGCGCTTAAAAAGCTTCGTGACAACAAAGGCGAGTACCACTATAAAAATTATATTAGCTACGACCCTTCCATCTGCCAGTACCATGAAAGACGCGAAGAGATTTGCGGTAAATGTGCTGAGGTCTGTCCAACGGTCGCCATTTTAAAAGAAGATGAAGAGAAACATTTGGCATTTTCGCACATTGATTGTCACGGATGTGGTGGTTGTATCAGTGTGTGCCCCAGTGGAGCGCTTGATTATACGCAAATGCCACGCATTGCTTTTTCCCATTTGAGTGCTTATTTTAAAGATGCAACGGCACTGATTATTCCTCATAAAATGGATTTAGGATTGATTGATATTCCTCTTCGTGAGGGCGTATTGCCTTTGATGATCGAAGGTGAGAAATATTTGCATGAAGCGCATTTGATGACACTTTTGCAAACCAGCGGCAATCCAATCATTTTTTACACAGATTTTATCTCCAAAGGTACCGGCGATATCATTCGCATTATCAATGAAATTTTTGAGAGAAAGTACCATAAAAAAGCCATTTATGTCTGCGAAGACACAGCGGATTTAGCACGTATTTTTGAAACGATGGAAAGTTTTCCTGAGTGCATGTATGGCATCAATGAGGATGGTCTTCGCAAACGTGAAATCTTTTCAGCGCGCCTTGCACACTTAGTCGGTGATGAAGATTTGGGCGTGGTGAAGGCAGGCGAGCATGTTCATTACGGTGACATCAAAATTGATGAGAGCAAATGTACATTGTGTCTTAGTTGTGTAGGAGCGTGTAATGTTCGCGCACTCACAGCGCACCCTGAAGACAATTCACTTCGTTTTAATGCGTCCATTTGTACGAATTGTACCTATTGTGAAGTGACCTGTCCTGAACAAGGTTGTTTAACGGTCATACGCGATGAGATCAGCTTAAAACCGAGTTGGTTTTCGCAACGTATTATGGCAAAAGACGAACTCTTTACCTGTATTGAGTGTGGGACACCGTTTGCGACGGTTAAAGCGGTTGAAAAAATTGCAGCAGTCATGACGCCGCTTTTTGGTAATGATGAAGTGAAACTTCGAACGCTCTACTGCTGTGCGGCATGCAAACCCAAAGTGATGTTTAAAGCGCACATGGAAAATGAAACTAAAGGAATGAATGTATGAACAAAGAGGCGATCAATAAGGCAAGAGCCGTTTATTATGGGCTCTTTGCCTCCCTTTTGACGTTTTTTGACAATCCAAATGATCTTGGAATCATTCAAAAAACAATGGATGTACTGGCTCAGAATCCACTTGATGAAGAGAGTAAAGTCGCGTTTAGTAATATGCAAAATTTGCTTATTGCTGGAGGCTATATGCTTTTAAAAGAGGAGAGCGATAAAGTCTTTTTTAGTCCTTACTCATCCTATATTCCTGTCACCGCTTCATTTTTTGTAGAGAACAGAGACGATGGCAAAATGCGTCAAGAGATGGTGAAATACGTTTTAAGTTCTAACTACAGACGGGATAACGAGAAATTTAAAGAGTTGGAAGATCACATCGGTTTTATTGTTCTGTTTATGCAAAAAATGATCGAAGAAGAGCTCAGTGGCAATGAGAAGAGTGCACAACTAGCTCGTGAAGTTTTTGAGAAGATTTTAAATCCTTTTATTGATGAGTTTATCGCAGCTCTTCATGTTCATGAAGAGAGTCATTTTTACGAAGATTTCGCAGTTATCATGCAATCATTTATGGCACTTGAGAGACTTTATCTGGATGTGAAAAAACCTATACGAGAGAGTGAAACACCAAGAGTATTTACCAAAGAGTTTAAGAAACCCCATAAACCACTTACCCCAAGACCGAAGAAGAATATGGAAGAGTTTGTTCTCTAAAAAACTCTTAATACGCCTTTAAAGCAAAGCTTTAAAGACTACGTTAACACTGGGTTTTCAAAGACAGAAAGCCCACGTACCATTGGTGCTTTATGTTCTATAAATATGCTAATTTTACATAGTATTTTATCTTTACATGTAAAGGGAGAGCGCTAAGGAAATCACGGTTTCTTTAGCGCTCTCTTTGGTACTCAAAGAGAAATTCTGCAAGGAGAAAATGACCATGCAAGATCAAAGAAGGAGTTTTCTTAAAAAAACTCTCGGCGCAAGTGCTGTTGTTGCCGCTGTTGGCGTTAGCGCAATTGCTAATGAAAACGGTGCAAAAATAGCAGGAAGTAATGGTGTTGTTAAGGGACACTCTAAGAAAAAAGAGATTCTCTACAAAAAAACAGCCAATTGGGACGCGTATTATCACGCGGCAGTCTAAGGAGATTAGATGAGTAAAGAGATGTTAAAAGACGCCTCTTTGCACATGGGAAGACGATCATTTCTTAAAATGGCAGCGATCGGAGCAAGTTTTGGAGCAACAACAGCGTTTGCATCCAGCGACTCAATCAGACCAGCCACCGAAGAAGAAGTGAAAAATCCATTCCCAGGTTCAAAGAAAGTCAAAACGATTTGTAGTATCTGCTCGGCAGGTTGCGGTATTATCGCTGAAGTACAAAACGGTGTGTGGGTTCGCCAAGATGTGGCACAAGACCACCCGATTAGCCAAGGAAGCCATTGTTGTAAAGGCATTGACCAGATTGATTTGGTGAAAAGCAAACAACGCATTAAGTATCCGCTTAAAAAAGTCGATGGAAAATGGCAACGTATCAGTTGGGATCAAGCCGTTAATGAGATTTCAGAAAAAATGCTTAAAATGCGCGCCGAAAATGGCCCAGATATCGTAGAGTTTTTAGGTTCAGCGAAATTTAGCTTGCAACAATCTTACTATTTTAGAAAGTTTGCTGCAATGTGGGGAACAAACAATATTGACCACGTAGCTAGAATCTGACATAGTGCTTCCGTCGCAGGTGCTGCGAATACATTTGGATATGGTGCTATGACACAACAATTTGGTGATGCTGTAAACGCTAAGGTCATTATGATGATCGGTTGTAACTCAGCGGTTGCAAACCCAATTGGTTTTAAACACTTCTTACAAGCAAAAGACAGAGCGGGGACAAAATTGATCGTTGTTGATCCAATTTACACTCGTAGTGCTGCAAAAGCAGATCTCTACCTACGTATTCGTTCAGGAACAGACATTGCATTTGTGTACGGCATGCTCCATCTTATCTTCAAAAATGGTTGGGAAGATAAAGAATTTATCGATACGCGCTCTTATGCAATGGATCAAATCCGTGCAGAAGCTGCCAAATGGACACCGGAAGTTACTTCGGATGTTACAGGCATTCCTGTGGATCAAATTATTCAAGCAACCACACTGTTTGCAAAAAATAGCCCAAGCGCTATTGCATGGTCATTGGGTATTACACAACACAGTATTGGTTCTTCTAACACCAGAATCCTTCCAATCCTTCAAATTGCTCTGGGCAACATGGGTCGAAAAGGTGGTGGGCTTTACATTATTCGTGGACACGACAATGTTCAAGGTGCAACTGATATGGCAAACCTTGCTGATACGCTTCCTGGTTATTATGGCCTTGAAGATCCAGCATGGAAATACTTTGCGACATCTTGGGGCGTGGATTACGAATGGCTCAAAGGTCGTTTCTTTGAGAAAAAATGGATGAACGAAAAAGGCTTCTCTTTGGCTAAATGGTATCAAGGTGTTCTTCAAGAGGAAAAAACCTACTCTTCAAGTCCTATTCGTGCTGTTTGGATTCAAGGGACGGGCATTACCTCTATGTCTCAACAAGCCAAAATAAAAGAGGCGCTGGATAAAGTTGATTTAGTGGTGATTGCAGAGCCATTTGTCAATGAAGCAGCCGTTCTTACAAGCCGAAAAGACAATATCTACATCTTACCGGTTGCAACTCAATTTGAGAGCGAAGGAACCGTTACCGCAACGAACCGCTCTTCTCAATGGCGAACCAAAGTGGTTGAACCGCTTTATGAGAGTAAACCAGACGAAGAGGTTATGTTCCTTTTTGCGAAAAAATTTGGTTTCTATGATGAGTTTGTTCGTGGTATGAAGATGGGTGTCAAAGAGGGTAAAGTCGTTCAAGTTAAAGAGGACTTTAAATGGCCAGATGATGCAACTAACGAAATCGCGCGTACCATTAAATCCATTGGTCTGAGTGGTTGGACGGCGGAACGTTTACGCGCGCATCAAGAAAACTGGCATATGTTTGATCCTGTAACACTCGAAGGTAAAGGACCTATGAAAGGTCAGTATTATGGACTTCCATGGCCATGTTGGGATGAAAAACACCCAGGCTCACCTATACTTTACAATCGAGATGTTCCCGTCAATGAAGGTGGTATGGGCTTTAGAAATCGCTTTGGCTTAGAACACAATGGTGTCAGTCAATTGGCCGATAAAAGCGTGACCGTTGCGGGCTCAAAAATTGAGGGTGGTTACCCACAACTCACTAAAGAGAACATTGAAAAAGTGCTTGGTATTACCCTTACCGAAGAAGAAAAAGCACAAATGGGTGGAAGCTGGGCGATGGACTTTAGTGGCATAATTCAGCAAAAAGCGCGTGAAGCTGGGGTTTGTGTGTATGGAAATGCAAGAGCACGTACCATCGTTTGGGAATTCCCAGATCCAGTGCCATTGCATAGAGAGCCTATTCACTCACCAAGATGGGATTTGGTTCAAAAATACCCAACCTATGAAGATCAGGCTAAAAACTTCCGTGTTGAGACAAAATATAAGTCTGAGCAACAAAAACAAGATTGGTCTAAAGAGTTTCCAACGATGTTGGTGAGCATGAGGGTGGTTAACCTCTCGGGGGCTGGTATGCTTGAGCGAACGAGCAAATACCTCTCTGCACTTACGCCAGAGATGTATGCCAATATTCACCCAGACTTGGCACTCAGTCATGGTATTAAAGATCGTGATATGATGTGGATTCATGCACCGCAAGGCACAAAAATCAAGGTCAAAGCGTATCACAATCAAAGCGTAACGCCAGATCGTATCTGCATGCCATACAACTTTGCAGGGGTGTTCCAAGGAACGGATCTGAGTGCCAATTATCCAGAAGGTACGAAACCGTATGCGATTGGTGAGAGTTCCAATACGATTACCAATTACGGTTTTGATGTGATTACGCAAATTTCAGAGTTCAACGCTGGTCTATGCCGCGTCGAGAAAGCATAGGGGGTGGATGATGAGTAATGAAATGGCACGAATGAAATTCTTTTGTGATAATGATCGTTGTATCGAATGTTTTGCATGCATGGTTGCATGCGGCGAAGCCCATGAACTTCCAACAGGGATTAATCGCCGTAAAGTCATCACCCTCAATGATGGTGTGATCGGTAAAGAGATCAGCACTTCCATTGCCTGCATGCACTGTACGGACGCTCCATGCGAGCAAGTGTGCCCTGTGGATTGTTTCTATATCAGAGAGGATGGTATCGTCCTTCATGATAAAAGCAAATGTATCGGTTGTGGTTACTGCTTGTACGCATGTCCGTTTGGTGCACCACAATTTCCAAGAGATGGTGCCTTTGGGCACAAGGGAGCTATGGATAAATGTACGATGTGTGCTGGCGGTCCATTAGAGACAAACTCCGTTCATGAGCGTGAACTTTACGGTCAAAACCGTATCGCTGAGGGCAAAGTTCCCATGTGTGCGGCCGTCTGCTCCACCAATGCCCTTTTGGTCGGAGATGCAGAGAGTGTCTCTGCCATATATCGTAAACGTGTTGTAGGTCGAGGTAAAGGTGCATAAAGGAGCAGCAATGAGAAAGAATCTACTGATGATCATTGCAGCTCTGAGTTTGGCAACAGTGGCATTTGCCACTGAGAGCCAAATCTGGGGTGAGATGCGCATACAAAATATTTTAGAATACGGCA